>LDZQ01001479.1_pt1 | contig 27799 bp, 27 predicted proteins | sample 615361 | NCBI WGS metagenome assembly LDZQ01 (sample SAMN03408297, study PRJNA278302) | terrestrial metagenome | isolation source: oil reservoir sample I2 | place: USA: Alaska, North Slope, Ivishak formation | collected 2013 | reverse complement strand
CTGTTCCGATTTATTATGAAAGCAGGCTTGTAAGAATCAATCTTACTGAAGAAGGGAAAAAGCTGATTGAGGAGTATGAAAAAGAATTAGATGAAGAAGGCTTATCAGAAGTAGAAAAAGAAAGGGCAAAATGGGCAAAACTTGAAGCATTGGTAGGCGCCAGGTCAAGATTAAAAGAGGTGGCAAAAGATATAGTCAATCATTTCGAAAGCCGTCTTGAAACCTTGGACGGTAAAGGGATGATTGTGACAATGACCAGAAAGATTGCTACCGAACTTTATGATGAAATTGTACAACTTCGTCCGGGATGGCATAGTCCAGAACTAAAAAAAGGACAAATAAAGGTTGTAATGACAACATCTTCATCAGATGAACCGGAAATATCAAGATTTTACCTGACAAAAGAAGAAAGAAGGATTCTTGCAGATAGATTTAAAGACCCGGAAGATGAACTTAAGCTTGTAATTGTTGTTGATATGTGGCTAACAGGCTTTGATGTGCCTTGTCTTCATACCATGTATATTGATAAGCCGATGAAAGGTCATACATTAATGCAGGCAATTGCAAGGGTAAACAGGGTTTACAAAGATAAAACAGGTGGGCTTATAGTTGACTACATAGGTATCGCTTCTGATTTAAAAGCAGCGTTATCTTTTTATGCTGAAAGTGGTGGAAAAGGTGAACCGGCTAAACTGCAGGAAGATGCCGTAAAAGTAATGCTCGAGAAATTGGAAGTTGTCAGAGATATGTTCTACGGTTTTGAATATCAAAGATATTTTCATGCGGATACTTCACAAAAGCTAAATATTATACTTGAAGCAGAAGATTTTATACTTGGGCTTGAAAATGGCAGAAATAGATTTATTGATGCAGTTACTGCACTCTCAAAAGCGTTTGCAATAGCAGTACCCCATCCTGAAACAATGAATATAAAAGAGGAAGTAGCATTTTTTCAGGCTGTTAAATCAAGGCTTATAAAGTTTGATACGGACAAAGAAAGTAAAGGTCAGAACTTTGAGACCGCTATAAAGCAAATTGTTGATAAAGCAATATCTGCAAATGGTGTTATTGATATATTTGATGCAGCAGGGTTGAAAAAGCCTGAAATTTCAATATTATCTGATGAATTTTTAGAAGAAATAAGGAAGTTAAAACACAAAAACCTGGCAATAGAAACATTGAAAAAGCTTATAAATGATGAAATTAAGGGGCGAATGAAAATTAATCTGGTGAAAAGCAAATCTCTGATGAAAACATTGGAAGAGTTAATCAAAAAGTACAACAACAAACTTTTGACAGCCGCTGAAGTTATAAATGAGCTTATAGAGCTTGCAAAAGAAATAAAAGAAAGTGATAAAGAACCAGAAGAGATGGGGTTGACAGATTATGAATACGCTTTTTATTGCGCAGTTGCTGATAACGACAGTGCAAGGGAGCTTATGGGTAAAGAAAAGCTTAAAGAACTGGCAGCTGTTTTGCATGATAGGGTTAAGAAGAATACATCGATAGATTGGACAATAAGGGAGAGTGCACGGGCAAAATTAAAGGTAATAGTGAAAAGAACTTTAAGACAATATGGCTATCCACCTGATATGCAAAAGCTTGCAACAGAAACAGTTTTAAAACAGGCTGAACTTATAGCTAATGAACTAGTTGATTAACGTGATTGTGATACAAGTAACATAAAAAACTATTTCTTATAAGAATTTAATAAGACATAACTATATCCAGACCTGGTCAATGTAAAAATATAATAAAAGAATTTATATATTTGTTTTATAATTCCTTTCTAAATAAGTGTTTAACTCTTAGATATACACTTTTTCCTATAAAAAGGTTTAAAAAGATTGTTTAATATTACAATATACCAACTTAAAATACGAGCATTAGGAAAAACAGGTAGGAAATTTTTTAATTTCCTACCTGTTTTAAGATTGGTTTTTTATGTTGGGTTAGTAGAGAACCAGTTGGGTTGATTTTTTAGGGAATAGACGGTTTTTTCTTCTTTTAAGGCTTGCTTAAGATACTTGGGAAGTATGGTAGAGCTAAAAAAGGTTTCTGAATCCAGAAACTTTAACTCGCCCTTTATTTGTTCGTTGATTAAGGTATCTATTTGTTTTGCTGAAAACGCTTTAAACTCCTTTAAGGAAACTAGAGAAAATCCTAGAGGAGTTAAATAACTCTGGCAAAAACAGAGACAAGCCTTAAAATAAGGGAATACCTGTTTTAGGGTATGGGCTACCCGGGTGAAGCAATAGTGATCAGGAGGGGCTGCTGGTCCTGACTGAACACTGATAATTCCCTCAGGAGAAAGTATCTGTTTTAGTTGAGAGAAAAATTCCACTGTAAAAAGAGCCAGCGAAGGCCCTTTTTCTATGGGATCTGAAAGGTCACAGATTATTACATCCCAGAGAGTTTGATTTTCTTTAATAAATTTAAAGGCATCTTGAATTATAATTTTGGCTTTGGGATGTTCTAAAGAATTTTGGTTTAAATCGCTTAAATAGGATTTAGCACATTCTATCACTTGTTTATCAATATCCACCAGAACCACTTCTTTTACACTTTGCCAGCGCAAAGCCTCCCTTAGTGCACATCCATCCCCTCCACCCAGGATAAGTACTTTTTGGGGATTGGCGTGATAAAGGCAGGGTAGATGCACCAGTAGTTCGTGATAAATAAACTCATCAGCTTCACTTATTTGGCAGATATTGTCTAAAAGCAGCACCCTTCCTAAAAGAGGCGATTTGATTAGAGCCAGCTGTTGATATCTGGTTTTTTCTAGACAGAGTATATCTTCTGCTGCATGCAGAAAAATATCTCCACCTGTGATGACCTCGGAAAAATAGTCTAGTTTCTTCTGGCCTGACATGCTGAGCAACCCTCTTGTTCTAAGTTTGGAAAGTAATTATCTTTTTTTACTTTGTTCCCCCGAGGAATAGTAATTAAATCATAATCTTTGGCTTTTAGAAAGTGTACTAAGAATTCGCAGGCCTTATGGGGATCAGAATGTTCCCCACAGGTGAAGATATCTATGGCTGCATAGCCTAATTCTGGCCAGGTATGAATGGAAATATGGGATTCAGCTAACAGGGCCAGAGCTGTTACTCCCATGGGATGAAATTTGTGACTGGTTAGGTTTAAAAGCGTGGACATGGACTGTTTGGAAGCTTGGGTGAGGGCTTCGCGGATGAGTTTTTCGTTATCCAGGATGTCAAAGGGACAATCCTTTACCTCTAAGACAAGATGAACTCCACAGATCTTTTTTTTCAATGGTCTTCCCTCCTTATGGTTAAAGGTTACGCTAAGTAGGTGCCATACTTTCGGGCACTAATACCTTTTCTTTAATTAACGGTTCATCACTACTCATAAAAACCCCTGGGTTAATGGTTAAACTTAGATCCCCTTGAAAAATAAACAGGGAATTGGACATTATCCCTTAAACTTCAGTTTAATTGAGGAAAAAAATAGGGAATGTCAAGCCATAGATAGGCTAAAGAAGAAGTGGTTTATTGGCTTACTAGAAATTTTGAATAAATTGTTTTGGACTAGAGATGACTCAAATAAAAAGGCCTCAGCAATCTGAGGCCTTTTTTAAAGGTTAATTTTAGTACTTAAAATACTCTTTTGGGGTCTCTTCAGCCAAAAATTTTACTGCTTGGTAAATACAGGTCCTAATGGCCTTTTCCATAGGAGTTTTGGCAAAAGCACCCAATTCTCATCCCATGGAGCCTCCACCTGTAAGTACATTTAAGGCACTGCCAATATTAACATCTTTTGATTCACCTTTTACAGTTGTAGCTGCCAAAATTTCTGTAGTGTTAGCATCAATAATTCTAATATCCATAGCCATAGAAGATTTTTTGAAACTTCCTTTTACACTTTGAAACCATTTCCCATAATCACCAAATAAGCTACCTCCGCCACCAGAGGTGCCAGGCTCCCAGCCGGTTACAGCAGCTACAATAATAAGATCAGCACCTTTAAATTTTCCTTTTTTTATACCGCTTTTATCTGTCCAGCCCTTTTGTTGCAATTGAATTTCCTTGGCCAGGACATCTAGATTTTGTCTTTCCAGGACCTTAAATCTTTTACTTTGGACCATAGCAGTGGTGAGCATATCCCTTAGGGCCTTTCCATATCCAGACTGTTCAGGCGTTTCTTTGATGGCAAAACTTCCCATAGGTCCACTAATGGTAGTGGTTTTGCCCCCGCTTTCCCCCACTGCCCACTCAAACCTGGCCACAGCAACCTTGGCTTTAGGGCCGTGATAGGGAGGTAATAATTCCTCCATTTTGTTTTCTGTTTTAGCACTTGGCTCTACAAGTTTTTCCATACATCCACTTAAAATAAACATTAACAAAACTACTAGCCATACGTATAATTTACGCATCATTCTCACCTCCTTTATTTTTTGGGTTTTAATTATTAAAAAAATAAAATATTTTTTTTAATCTTAAAATTACATATATTTTTTAGTGCATCAATAAATATTTTAATTTTTCCAGGTTTCTTTGTCTAAAAAAATTTTAACATTTTTAAGTTGTTAAATAAAAAAAGAGGCTTATTTTTAAAGTAATAACTAAAAATACGAAGTTGCTTTTATTTTTTAACTTTTTATCTTGAGGCTGGTTAAAATTTTAGTTATAATCACAAGTTAGATTGTTTTAGTTTTGGGAAATTATGTTGAAAGTTGTAGCCGGGATATTATTGCAAAATAATAAAGTATTGATTGCCAAAAGGCAGGCAGGTAAAGAGTTTGCCCATTTTTGGGAATTCCCTGGGGGTAAGGTGCAGGAGCAGGAAGGTTTAGAAGCAGCTTTGGCCAGAGAATTCCAGGAAGAACTGGGGATAAATCCCCTTGAGTTTTACTTCTGGAAAGTGTTAAGGCACAAATATTCTAAGTTTGAAGTAGAGCTTTATTTTTACATAGTTAAAAAATGGCAGGGAATAGTAGAGGCAAAAGAAGGTCAGGTGGTGAAGTGGGAATTTGTGCTTGATTTAAATCCAGAGATATTTTTACCAGCAGACAGAAAGGTAATTTATTGGTTAAAAGAGGAGTTTAACTAAAGGTTTCTAATTATCTTATTAATTCAGGGAGGGAAGTGGATGCCAATATTTATTTACAAGGCCAAAAACAGGGCTGGAAGAAGGGTCAAGGGAGATTTTGATGCGCCCAATATAGACCTGGCTCTTATGGCCCTGAAGAATAAAGGCCTTACAGATATTAAAATTAAACCCAAGCCCAAGGACCTGTTTGAAGGAACTTTTTTAGAAGGCAAGGTAACCACCAGAGATATGGTTATCTTTAGCCGTCAGTTTGCCACCTTGATTAATGCCGGTGTTCCCATGCTCCAGGCCCTGCAGGTTATGTGTGAGCAAACCCAAAATAACAAGCTCAGAAGAAAGCTCTATCAGGTAAGAAATGAAGTAGAAGCAGGCTCTTCTCTTTATATGGCTTTATCCAAGCACAAAGACGTATTTGATGATTTATATCTCAATATGGTGCAGGCAGGTGAGGCTGGTGGTGTTCTGGATGAGGTTTTACTTAGACTGGCAGAATATATTGAAAAAGCAGCCAAACTTAAGTCTAGAGTCAAGGGAGCACTTACTTACCCCGCAGTAGTTGTAACTGTAGCTATTGCTGTAGTAGCAGTTATCCTGATTTATGTTATTCCCACCTTTGAGTCCATGTTTGCCGATATGGGAGGAGCTTTGCCCTTGCCCACCCAATTGGTTATCAACTTGAGCCGCTTTGTAAAGGCCAAGTTTATGTATATGGTGGGAGGGGTAGTTGTAGCCTATATTTTATTTAAGCTTATTTATCGCACAGAAAAAGGTAAGCTATTTTTTGATCAGGTCTTTTTAAACTTACCCATTTTTGGAGACTTGCTGCGTAAAGTAGCTGTGGCCAAGTTTAGTAGAACCTTAAGCACCATGATTAGAAGTGGAGTGCCTATCCTGGAAGCCCTGGATATAGTGGCCAAAACCAGTGGCAACAAGGTAGTAGAAGAAGGAATTATGAAAGCTAAATCCAGTATCTCTGGCGGTAATACCATTGCTGAACCTCTGGATGAAACAGGAGTATTTCCTTCCATGGTAATACATATGATTTCTGTAGGTGAGTCCACAGGTTCTTTGGATACTATGCTGGAAAAGATTGCTGATTTTTATGATGATGAAGTAGATGTGGCAGTAGAAACCCTTACTTCTCTTTTAGAGCCAGTAATGATTGTCTTCCTGGGTACGGTGGTTGGTGGCCTGGTTGTTAGTATGTATCTACCCATATTCAAGATGGGAGAAGTTGTGGGTTAATCTTCTGGATTTTAATATTTTTAAAAAGCCCCTGACTTAGGCAGGGGCTTTTTTATTTATTGAAAAAGGGGACAGGAGAATAATGCTACTCATTGCAGTCTTTCGAATTAAGCTTATGGCATCATCTGAACCAATTACTCTTATTACTTTCCCTAGAATGTTAAATTGCCTATCCACAAGATCTGACATAGTTTGATCATTTAAGAATTCTTACTCTAAGGTTATTACTGTCTTAAAACCACAGACTAATTCGTTTGAAACGATATCAATCGTTCCCTATTTTCAGAGCTTTCAAGAATCGCTCCATTTGTTTTTTTATAAGTTTATTATCATTTGTCTCGCAATGCTTTCCTTTGTTTTTTAACTATTTGGTGAGGATTAAATAGAAGAGCCATTTTCATCAAGCCTACTAATGTATACATAGTTTGGACTATCGGATTTTTTCTAAGTTGAGCAGTAAATTCTATAAAATTTCTAACGTTGGGCTTATATTCTGAGTCGACAATTTTTAAATCACCTTTATCAATGAGGATTTCACGAAGAGTCTGAAACATGGGAGCCGATGTATGCGCTCTTCTGATTTTTGTAGTCCAGATGATGCTTCCACTGTTTTTTACTACATCTCGAAGGGTCGATTTAAGTAGCGTAGAAAATGACTTGTTTAGTCCAAATTTGGCACTGTATTGTTGTTGGTCTTTATCTAATTGAGATTTTGAAGCGCTGACACGAGTTACCGTAGAAATGCCTCCTTGGAGCATATCAATCAGATCAAAAACAATTCTTTGATTTAAATAAACAGGAATAATTAATTCAGTGATATCAATACTCATTATTAGTTTTTATTTTTTGAATAATATGGACACCTTGCCTGTCTGCAACCATGCGGATGGAATGAATCAAAATAACAAATAATTTTTTCCATTGATCCTGGAAGTGAAATGTTAAATTCCTTCTTTAACCACTTCTGTGCTATTCTCAGTGATTCCCATGAATAAGCCTTACAACAGCTTGGACCTGTAAGATTAGCTATGGCTTTGCAGACTTCAGATGTTATCTCCATTACTGTCTTTTGTTCTTGATCTGTTCCACATTTTGAGCCAAGCAAATAAGCAAAACAGGCTCCCACTGCTGGTACAATACCACATATCCCGGTTAGACCACAATATCCTCCTATGGCTTGATTGGAAATTCGGGAAAATACTTCATCAACAATTTTGTCAGTGATTTTAACAGACCCTTCTTTTTTCAATGCTCCGAGCAAAGCTCCTGCAACCATAAAGGCATGATGACATCCAAGCATTGGGACATATAGCTGTTGTAACATTTGGTCAAATATAAAGTACGGATCCATTGAACTGGATTTAAGATAAATTTCTCTAGATTTATCTATTATAGGTTTATTATGACATTCTTCACAGATAGAATGCCCATCGGGACATAAAACATAATTATTAAATTCTTTCCCACAATAGAAGCATTTGGATTTTTGAGCTTGAGTCAAATATTCAAGTGGACTCCCACACACTAAACAATTTTGTAGCTCAATCTCTTTGTTATTTGGTGCAAGTCTCTTTTTCGCCTCACTGGGCGAATTGTTTTTTGTATTTCAACATCCGCCAGATGTAGAATTAATCTTTTTAGTTTCCATAAATTGACCTTTGTCTATATGTCAAAATAATATCAAGGTTATTAAAATTAATACTCATTGCATATTATTGCATAGCTTGAATGTAGTATTTATTTTTTGATATGATCCTTGACTAAAATGTTAAGACTTTATCACTTTCCATGATTAGCCTATATAAGTCTTTCTGGGTTCCCCTCTTGTGATATTCTTCCTTCACTTCGTGAAGTTCCATTAACTTGCCTCAGGCAAATAGTTGACCCTCAGAAAGAGTAAAAGTTGTTGCTAATTTTTTTAAAGGGAATTTATCCGAATCTAATTCCTCATATTTAACAGAGGAACCATCTAAAAAAAGTAGCGTAATTCATTTCTTTGAGCGTAATGTTGGCTAATCTGAAGCAATTCCAAAGTACCTCTGGAATATCTTAACAAATAAAACTTTCATATCTATATTTCATCGCTATCTAACTTAGAATTTATTAACTTACTTAAGTTCCAAACTACCCAAAGAAAAATCATATGTCAATAAATACTCAAAAAATATTTATGCAAAATTTTACACTTTGTAACTTGATTATTTTATTAATATTTGTTAAATTTTACTATACAGATTTTAACCTACTCATAATATATTAAAACAGTTTTTTTGACATATTTAAGGATAAAGTGACATAAGATATATGTCAAATTTTTTATTTGATTGATATATAAATTAAAATAAATTTATTTTAAATATTTATAACTTGGCATATTTATATGATGTAGTCAGGGCAAAGCAGAATAGACGACTACCAGTAGCTCTCACAAAAAGAGAAGTAAGAAAGATTTTTAATCATGTGCCAGATGACCAGAAATTTATGACCATGTTAATTTATGGGAGCGGGATGAGGGTAAGTGAATGTGTCCGACTGAGAGTTAAGGATATAGACCTGGAACAGAATATTGTTATTATTCGTTCAGGAAAAGGGGACCAGGACAGAATTACTATTTTACCTGAAAGATTAAAAGATGGAATGATCAGGTATATTGAAAGATTCCGTGAAATTTATACAGATGACCTCAAGAAAAATATTGCTGGAGTAGTTATGCCAGGTGGCCTTGGTAGAAAATATTCAGATGTAAGAGAGTAAAAAGGAGACAGGCGAATAATGCTTAACTAGATATATTGGTGTAGGTTATTGAGAGTTTATTTTTTTACAGTCTACATCCAATTTTCTATCTTTAGTCTTTTTATCCTTTTAAACTCTTTCTCGTTGTTTGTCACCAGAATAGCTTCTAAGGATATTGCATGGGCTGCTATTTGCATATCATATGCACCAATTGGCAGGCCTTGTTTTTCAAGCTCTGACCTTAGTATGCCATATTCTTTAGCCGCCTCTATGCCAAACTCGTATATCTCAAAGCTGTCAATAAATAGCTCAATAAGGTTTATCAATTTTTTTGAGTCTTTTTTGTAGGCACCATAAAAGAGTTCTGACACAACAATAGAGGATAGAGCTACTGTGTTTTCTCTGGATATCTGCTTTAGTTTTTCCTTTATATGAACTGGATGTTTTCTAATGATATAACTACATATATTTGTATCGAGCATGTAAATCATCTTAGAAAAGCTCTCTTTCTTGAGGTCCTGGTTGGCTTCTGTCTTTTAGGAAGTCTTGTTGATCTAATTTCTCAAGTTCTTCAAACAATTCATCCCATTGGTTTTCAACAGGCGTTATTATTATTTTGTTTTTCTCCTTTCTTATAAAGGCCTTTGTGCCTTTGAGTTTGTATTTTTTTGGTATTCTAACGGCTTGCGAGTTACCGCTTTTAAATACTCTTGTTATCATTTTTTTGCTCCCCAGGTTAAGTTTGTTACTACAAAAAGTATATACTAAGATTATAAAAAGTCAAGAGGGGAAAAGAAACCTGGCGAATAGTGCCCTTATTTCTCCTTTAGAGCCGGTAATGATTGTCTTCCTGGGTACGGTGGTTGGTGGCCTGGTTGTTAGTATGTATCTACCTATATTCAAGATGGGAGAAGTTGTGGGTTAATCTTCTGGATTTTAATATTTTTAAAAAGCCCCTGACTTAGGCAGGGGAGTTTTTATTTCTTTGAATTGGAATTGTTAAAAGAATCAGAATGTAACTAATTAAAATTATTTGAATTTACTGGTTATATTTTATTGTTTCTTTTGGGGCAAGTTACTTTTAAAAGTAACTTGCCCTTTGATTTACATATTGGAGCTAGGCTTCTATCTTACTTCCCAGAAGTTCTAAGAATTTCCTCATCCATTCAGGATGGGCTGGCCAGGCTGGGGCTGTGACAATATTGCCATCTACGTAAGCATTGCTAAAGGTTTCATTTACTTCTCCCCATTTGGCGCCAGCTCTTAAAATATCTGGCATGACTGCTGGATAGGCAGTGCAGAGTTTGTCTTTAATAACATCAGCAGCTACCAGAATTTGTTGGCCATGGCAGATGGAGGCAATGGGTTTGTTGTTGGCAGCAAAGTGTTTAACTATTTCAATGAGTCTTGGGTTTAAACGCAAGTATTCAGGAGCTCTTCCGCCAGGAATAACCAGGCCATCGTAATCTTCTGGATTGATTTTCTCAAAGTCAGAAGTAATGGCAAAGTTGTGTCCCCGTTTTTCGGTATAGGTCTGGTCTCCTTCAAAGTCGTGCACTGCGGTTTTTACTGTTTCGCCTGGTTTTTTGCCAGGACAGACTGTATCTACCTGGTGACCTACCATAAGGAGCATTTGATAAGGTACCATAGCTTCATAGTCTTCCACAAAGTCACCTACCAGCATTAGAATCCTTTTTTGAGCCATTTCTTCCCCTCCTTTTGCATTTTAAGTGTTTAAAAAGTATTTATAGGCTAGAAAAGTAGCGTATAAGTCAGCTTTGCTACTCAGTTCAAAGGGACTATGCATACTAAGTACTCCTGGGCCAAAGTCAATTATTTCCAGACCATAAATGGCCAGGTATTTGGCTACTGTGCCTCCACCGCCCAAATCCACCTTGCCCAATTCAGCCATTTGCCAGGGAATTTGTTGTTGATTTAAAAGGTTTCTAAGCCAGGCCACATATTCAGCGTGGGCATCATTGGCCCCATACTTACCTCTATGGCCTGTAAACTTACACATTACCGGTCCCTTGCCCAACAAAGAGGCGTTTAGTTTTTCATGTACTTCCTGGTAATCCGGGTCCATGGCAGCGTGCACATCCGCAGAGATGGCTTTAGAGTTTAAAAGCATTTGAGCAAAGGAAGTATTTTTCTCTTCCCAGGCTAAGAGTAAGTCCTTTAAGCAATATTCCAGAAACAAAGACTTGGCTCCACTGGAACCTTCAGAGCCTATTTCTTCCTTGTCCCAAAAGACCAGTACCTGGGTATGCTCTGGAATCTCACTGGCTAAAAAGGCTTCCAGGGCCAGAAAAACACAGATGCGGTCGTCCTGTCCATAGCCACCAATAAGGCCTCTGTCCAAACCTACTTCTCTGGCAGGTCCTGCTGGTACTGCCTGTACCTCTGCACTAAAAAAATCTTCTTCTTTTAGGCCAAAACGTTCTTGCAGTAATTTTAACAAATGGTTTTTTATCTTTTTTTCCTTGGCCTGTTTTAAGGGAATGTGCCCCAAAATTACATTTAACTTTTCTGCTTCAAAGGCTTCACTTACCTTTTTTTCTATTTGTTTGTAAGCTAGATGTGGAAGTAGGTCTGCAATGGTAAAAACAGGGTCTTCTGGGTGTTCTCCAAGGTTGATTTCCACTTTTTCTCCACTGGTCTTTACTATGACTCCATGTAAAGCCAGAGGCCTGGCCAGCCATTGATGTTTTCTAATCCCACCGTAATAGTGGGTTTTGGCCAGGGCAACTTCACATTCTTCATAAAAGGGATGTTGTTTTAAGTCCAATCTGGGAGTATCTGCATGAGCGCCAATAAGCCTTATTCCTTCTTGTAAAGGCCTTTTGCCTTTGCGAGCAATAAAAATGGTTTTGTGGTGTAAAATGCGATAGACCTTTTCCTGGGAGAAATCTTCGGAAAATCCCTTTTCCTGCAGGATTTGCCTTACATAATTTATGGTCTCTCGTTCAGTTTTGTTTTGAGAAAGGAATTTGAGATATTTTTGAGCCAGGGAGTTTATCTTTTTTTCTTGCTTACTATAAACTTCCCAGCAATTTTGGGTTTCAAACTCTAAGTTCATGGGGTTATTTCCTCCTTAACCACTCTTCAAAATAGGCAATGGTTTTTTTTAATCCTTCTTCTAAAGGGACTTTAGGTTCCCAGTTTAAAGTCTTTTTAGCTAAAGAAATATCTGGACGCCTTTGTTTGGGGTCATCTTGAGGTAAAGGCCTAAACTCTAGCTTGGATTTGGAATTGGTAAGTTCAATGATTTTTTCAGCCAACTCCAAGATAGTCATTTCTGCTGGATTACCCAGGTTTAAAGGCCCGGTTATTTCTTCTGGGGTTTGCATAAATTTACATATGGCTTCTACTAAATCGTCTACATAACAAAAGGAGCGGGTTTGCTCCCCCTGACCATAGATGGTTATAGGTTTGTTTAAAAGGGCCTGAAGGATAAAATTGCTTATAACCCTGCCATCATTGGGATGCATTCTCGGGCCGTAGGTGTTAAAAATCCTGCCCACTTTTATTTTTACTTTGTGTTGGCGATGATAATCAAAAAAAAGGGTTTCTGCACAGCGCTTTCCCTCATCATAACAGGAACGAGGACCTATGGGGTTTACCTTTCCCCAATAGCTTTCTGGTTGGGGATGCACCTCGGGGTCTCCGTAAACTTCAGAGGTGGAAGCTTGAAAAATAGTAGCTTTGACTCGTTTGGCCAGCCCCAGCATATTGATAGAGCCATGTACGCAGGTTTTAAGGGTTTGGACCGGGTCAAATTGATAGTGAATGGGTGAAGCCGGACAAGCCAGATTATAAATTTCATCCACTTCTAGGTACAGGGGAAAGGTTATGTCATGTCTTAACACTTCAAAATTGTTGTAATCCAAAAGGTGATAGATATTGCTTTTTTGTCCAGTATAAAAGTTGTCACAGCAAATAACTTCTTTTCCTTCTTTTACTAACCTTTCACAGAGATGAGAGCCAATAAATCCAGAGCCTCCTGTTACCAGGACTCTTTTGCTTAAAAGGTCTTTTAATTCACCCTGATACATTTTTGGTCCTTTATTCTTCTAAATGTTTAAATATGTGGTAGATAAGATTTATTTCTGCAGGAAAAATAGTTCTTACATCTAGACAAAACCAGTCTTCTTCCACCCGGCCAATTAAGGGTGGGTCTGTTTCCAGCAGTTTTTTTCTCAATTCTTCTATACTAAAGTTTTTGGGTTTTAATTTTACTACATAAGTAGGTATTTCTCTTTCGGGCAAAGAGCCTCCTCCCACCTTGGAAGAAGACCTTTCTTTTTTTACCACTAGATTGGAAAGGGTCTTTAGTTTTTTACTAAGGGTTGCTGCTCTGTTATTTAAAGTGCTTAGAGGAGTAAAAATAAGTTTTAAAGTGGGGATATTTTGGAGCGCCTTTTCTTCATCCAGGTATAATTTTAGAGTTGCCTCTAAGGCAGCCAGGGTCATTTTATCTATACGTAAAGCGCGGTTTAGAGGATTTTTCTTGATTTTATCCACAAATTCCTTTTTACCCACGATAATACCTGCCTGTGGACCTCCCAGGAGTTTATCCCCGCTAAAAGAGACTACATCCACGCCTGTTTTGAGAATTTCTTTGACAGTGGGTTCGTCAAAGTGAGTTAATCCATATTGGCTAAAGGAAATCAAATTGCCACTACCCAAGTCCTTGATTACTGGCAGATGGTATTTTTTCCCCAGAGCTACCAGTTCTTTTAGACTGACTTCTTTATGGAAGCCTATAATTCTATAATTGGAAGTGTGCACTTTGAGCAGGGCACCTGTATTTTCACTAATGGCCTGCTCATAATCTCTGAGATGGGTTCTGTTGGTAGTCCCTACTTCCTTTAAGATGGCACCGCTTTTTTTCATTACATCTGGTATTCTGAAAGAGCCACCTATTTCCACCAGTTCTCCTCTGGAAACTATGACCTCTTTATTTTGAGCCAGGGTTTCTAGAGTAATTAATACAGCTGCTGCATTATTGTTGACCACCAGAGCAGATTCACTACCGGTTATGGTACATAGAATTTCCTCTACATGAGAATAGCGAGAGCCCCTTTTCCCTGTTTTTAAGTCCAGTTCCAGATTGGAATAATGCAAACAGATGTCTTCAACCGCTTCTACTGCTTCTCTGGCCAGTAAAGAACGTCCCTGGTTGGTATGAACCACAATTCCAGTAGCATTGATTACTCTTTTAAGATGGGGTCTGGTATTTTTTTCTAGAAGTTTAGAAAGTTTTTGCAACAGAGCATTGGGCTCTAATTCCTGTGCCTGGATTTTGTTTTCTTTTATCTGAGTCCTTAGCTGGTCTAAAAAGTTATTGATGTGTTTTTTTAAAAGCAAAATGGGTTCTTGAGGAAACCTTTCTTGCGCCCAGGTAAGAAGTTTGTCAGTTGCGGGTATTTGAGAGAAAAGATGTGAGTTCAAGAGAAGACCTCCTTAATTTTTTTACTTAATTTAAACTATTTTTTAAGGGTTTAAAAGATTTTTATTTAACCACTCTGGTTGGTGGGCATAGATTAAAGCCAGAAGATAAAAAGACCCACAAATAAGGGTGGGTTTATTTAAAGAATTTAACTCCTCTAAATCCGGGAGAAGTTTTACTGTAGGATAACTCTTTTTTACTTCCTCCCAGCTAAGCGCCCTTGGGTTTGAGGTTAAAGGGTAAAAATAAAGAGTAGCATTAAATTCTTGCAGGATGCTTAGCATTTGCTTCCAGTCTTTGTCTTTTAGACAGGAAAAAATAACCATTTGCGGAAAAAAATTTAATTTTTGCAAAGATTGTTTTAAATGTTTTAGTCCGTGAGGATTGTGGGCTACATCTAGGAAAATCTCTGGTTGCGAACTGACTTTTTGAATCCTTCCAGGCAGGAAAAAAGAAGAAATTCCCTGGCTAAGCAACCCGGAATTAAAGGGTAAATTTAGCTTTTTCCGTATCAATTCCCAGGTGGCTAGGGCCAGTTTTAAATTGGTAGTTTGTGGTTCAAGATAAGGGGAAAGGGAAATTTTAAACTCTGGATTGGTTAACATAAGGCTATTATTTTGTTCTTTGAAAAAAGAATTACAAAAAAGTAAAGTAGCTTGTTTTTTTTGGGCTTCCCTGGTCAGAACCTTTACCACCTCTTGGGTTTGAGGAGCACTAATTAAGATTTGTTTTGACTTGATTGCTCCTGCCTTGTCTGTGGCTATTTGCGTTAGAGTTGAGCCTAGAATTTGAGAGTGATCCAGATCTATGGAAGTAAATACCAGAACAGGGTGAGGTAGGACAGTGGTGGCGTCAAAACGTCCTCCCAAACCTGCTTCAAAGATAGCCAGGTCTACCTGGTGTTTGGAAAAGAGATAACAGGCCAGAAGAAAAATATATTCAAAATAGGTAAGATGAAGGTTTTTACAAAAATGATAAACATAATTAAAACCTTCTACCCACTCCCGGGAAGGTAGTTCTTGCTTATTTATCCTTATTCTTTCACGTACACTTACCAGATGAGGAGAGGTAAAAAGGCCTGTTTTTAGTTTATGGGCAGAAGCCAGGCTTTCTAAAAAAGCAGAAGTGGAGCCTTTACCATTGGTCCCCACCACCTGGATGGACAAATAAGAAGGGGAAGCTAATCCTAGGAGCTTTAGACCTTTTTCCACCCTGTTTAAACTTAAATCCATGTGGAAAAGGCCTAAACCTTCTAAAAAAGTATTTACTTCTTTAAAATTGTTAAATTTTTTCAAATTTGTTAAAAAATCTTTTTTTGAGTTGACAATTTGGGCTCAATACCTCTAGCTTGTTACCTAAGCTAAGAGTAACCTTTTTAAGTAGGGTTGCTCTATAGCTTAGCTTAGATAGATTGTAAATTATTTAGGTAAAAATAAACTTTTAATAGTTAGGAGAAGCGCCTTGCTGTACAGACCTATTAATCAAAACTATCATGATTTTATTGTGCAAAGGGATAGAGAGCTTTGCATCAACTGTCGGGTGTGTGAGCGACAGTGTTCTTATCTGGTGCATTATTGGGATGAGAACAGAAAGCAAGTAATGCACGACAATGCCAAGTGTGTGGGGTGTCATCGTTGTGAAGCCCTGTGTCCTACTGGAGCCATAGTTATCAGGCATAATCCCTCCCAGTTTAGAGAAAATTCTCACTGGAAACCCTGGTTTATCAAAAATGTATACAAGCAGGCAGATGGGGGGGGAGTGCTTCTGGGAGCTATGGGTAATCCCCAGCCTTATCCCATTTATTGGGATAGGTTGCTTTTGGATGCCAGTCAGGTGACCAATCCTTCCATTGACCCCTTGAGAGAGCCCATGGAACTCAGGACCTATCTGGGCTCTAAGCCAGATAGTTTGGAATTTGAAGAAAAAGAGGGCAAGCCCAGCTTAAAGACCAAACTTTCTCCGCAGATAAAGTTAAATTATCCCATTATGTTTTCTGCCATGTCCTATGGCTCCATTAACTTTAATTTACATATTGCCATGGCCAGGGCAGCTACAGAATTGGGTATAGTTTATAACACTGGTGAAGGTGGTCTACATCCAGACTTATATCAATATGGCCCCAATACCATTGTGCAGGTGGCTTCTGGTCGTTTTGGTGTACATAGGGATTATTTGAATGCTGCTGAAGGTTCAGATGCGCTTTCTCCTGCACCTCATCATGACATTTATTCCATAGAAGACTTACGGCAACTAATTTACGCTTTAAAGGAAGCTACAGAATATAGGGTTCCTGTGTCTGTAAAGATTGCAGCTGTGCACAATGCCGCAGCCATTGCTTCTGGTATTGTCAGGGCTGGGGCAGATATTGTGGCTGTAGATGGTTTTAGGGGAGGCACTGGAGCTGCTCCCACCATGATTAGGGATAATGTGGGTATCCCTGCAGAGCTGGCTTTGGCAGCCATAGACCAAAGACTTAGAGATGAAGGTATACGCAACAGAGCCTCAGTGGTCATTGCTGGAGGTATTAGGTGTAGTGCAGATGTGGTCAAGGCCATCGCCTTAGGTGCTGATGCGGTTTATATTGGTTCAGCTGCTTTGGTGGCTGTGGGTTGTACCATGTGTCAGCGTTGTTATACAGGCAAATGCCCCTGGGGAATTGCCACCAATGTTCCTTCTTTGGCTAGAAGGCAAAATCCTGAAATTGCCAAGCAAAAGTTGGTGAACCTGGTGCGGGGTTGGGCCCATGAGATAGAAGAAATGCTTGGAGGTATGGGCTTAAATTCCATTGAAAGCTTACGGGGTAATAGAGAAAAATTAAGAGCTGTAGGCTTAAATGAAGTAGAACTGGATATTTTTGGAGTAAAACCTGCAGGAAGGTAAGAATAAAATGAAAAGAGTTTATGTAAACCCAGAAGTATGTATAGGCTGTAAACTCTGTGAGCTTGCTTGTCTTACTGAGCACTCTCAGAGCAAGGATTTAATTATAGCTTACCGGGAAGAACGCATGCAAGGTCTTTTACCTCGCAATACAGTGGAAGAAAGTGGCTGGATTACAGCGTCCTTGAATTGCCGACATTGTGCTGAACCCTATTGCATTCAAGCTTGTATCTCTGGAGCCCTGACCAAAGATGCAGAGTCTGGACGGGTAGTTTATGAAGAAGAGCAGTGTGTAGGCTGCTGGTCCTGTTTGATGGCTTGTCCCTTTGGTGCTATTAAACGACATCCCATTAAAGAAAAAATTGTCAAATGTGATTTATGTCCAGAGAGAAGTATACCTGCTTGTGTCAGTGCATGTCCTAACCAAGCTTTAACCTTTGAAGAAAAATAGATTTTGGGGATAAGGTCATGAAATATTTAATTATTGGTAATGGCGTAAGTTCCATAGGAGCCATAGAAGGAATTAGAAAGCTGGACCAGGAAAGTGAAATCCTGGTGATTAGTGAAGAAGAATTTCCCACTTATGGTCGCCCTTTGATTTCTTATTACCTGGCAGGGAAAATAGGAGATGATAGGGTCTGGCTTAGAAAAAAGGATTTTTATAGCAAAAACAAGGTTACTTTAAAGCTCCAGCAAAAAGTAACTGCACTTAAACTTGCGGAGAAAAGGGTGGTACTCCAGGGGGGCGAAGAGGAAAGATATGATAAGCTATTAATAGCTACAGGGGGTACACCCTTTTGTCCACCTATAGAAGGTTCTCAAGGAGAAGATGTTTATTTCTTTACCACTTTGGCCCATGCCAAAAAACTGGATGCCAATTGTGCTAACTTAAAGAAGGTGGTTGTAATTGGAGGTGGTTTGATTGGCTTGAAGGCAGCAGAAAGCCTTTTTGACCGAGGAGTAGAAGTAAGTATTGTAGAGCTGGCTCCTAGAGTTTTAAGTGCTGCCTTTGATGATACAGCTGGAAATATTGTAGCCAAGAGATTGAAAGAACTTGGCTTTAATATTTACTGTAATACCACAGCCAAGGAAATAAAAAGGACTGAAGAAGGAAGAGTAAAGGGCGTCCTGTTACAAAGTGGCGAATTTTTAGAAGCTGATGCTGTGGTCATTGCCATTGGAGTTGTCCCCAATCTTACTTTGGCCAAAGAAGCAGGCCTTAAGGTGAATAGAGGTATTTTAGTGGATAAAAAGCTTCAGACCAGTGAAGTAGATGTTTATGCTGCTGGAGATGTAGCTGAAGCCTATGACTTTCTGGTGGGAGAAAATAGGGTGGTTCCCATCTGGCCCAATGCCTATTCGCAGGGATTTATAAGTGGTCAAAATATGGCAGGAGCCAATAGAGATTATACAGGTGGAATTCCCATGAATTCCATTGGTTTTTATGGCCTTTCTACTATTTCCATTGGTTTAGTAAATCCACCAGAAGGGCAGGGGTTTGAAATAAGTACTTATGTAGATGAAGAGGAAGAAATTTACCGTAAGCTGGTGTTTAAGGATAACTTTCTGGTAGGGTGTGTTTTGGTAGGTGATGTGGATATGGCTGGTCGTTATGCAGGTTATATTCGCTTTAAGGTGCCTATTACTGAGGACAAGGTAAAAGCTCATCTGATAAATAATCAGCCCACTTATCTGGAATGGCCAGAAGAAATGTTTCAAGCCCAATGGAATAGTGCGGCTAGAATAAGATAAAGGGGATACATAAATGTTAAAAGAGCGTATTTACTCTATAAGTGAGTACAAACAAAAGATTTTCAGCCAGAAAGAATATATGCGGGAAAAGGATATCTCTGGTTGTGGTCTTTTTGGAGTAATTAATAAAAAAGGTCAGCCCATTTCTGGTTGTGTGCCTGTAGAAGCCATTGCTATTCAGCATGATCGAGGAAATGGTCTTGGCGGCGGTTTTGCTGCCTATGGCATTTATCCAGACTTGGCAGACAAATATGCCTTTCATTTGATGTGTGATGACCAGCATTCCCTGGACCAGGCTGAAAGCTTGCTGAAAAAATATTTTGATATCCATCTTTCTGAAGCCATACCAACGCGTAGGACCTTAAATGTAATGGATTCCCCAATACTGTGGCGTTTTTTTCTCACGGTAAAAAAGGATAGGCCCAGCTGGAATTTTTTAAGTGAAGAAGATTATGTGGTAGCTGTTGTTATGCTGGTCAATAAGAGGGTTCCAGGGGCTTACATCTTTTCCAGTGGTAAAAACATGGGAGCTTTTAAGGGTGTTGGCTTTCCCGAAGATATAGGAGAGTTTTACCGCTTGGATGAATACAAAGGACATATCTGGACTGCCCATAACCGCTTTCCTACCAATACTCCAGGCTGGTGGGGAGGGGCTCATCCCTTTACTATTCTGGATTGGTCCATTGTCCATAATGGAGAAATTTCTTCTTATGGCATCAATAAGCGTTATCTTTGCGAACACAAGTACGAATGTACTTTAATGACAGATACCGAGGTGGTGGCCTATCTTTTGGACCTTTTGATTCGTAAGCATGGACTGAGCAAAAAAATGGCCTGCAAGGTTTTTGCACCTCCTTTTTGGGATGAAATAGATAGAATGGAAGCAGAAGAGAGAGAAGCTTATACTGCGCTTAGAATGGTCTATGGTTCAGGGCTACTAAATGGTCCTTTTGCCATTTTATTTGCTGACCATAAGAGTTTGGTGGGCTTAAATGACCGCATCAAATTAAGACCCCTTATTGTGGCTGAAAAAGGTGATGAAGTCTTTATGGCCAGTGAGGATTGCTCCATTAGAAGTGTTTGTCCTGATCCTGAAAAACTTTGGGCTCCTAAAGCAGGAGAGCCTGTTATTGTAGAACTTGAAAATTAAACAAAGGGTAAATTACTATGAGTAAGTTAGTAATTGATGCCAAAGGCATTTACTATCGAGACTTGAATGCCAAGATAAGAGAGGCTGTACGAGAAGGCTATAAGGAGTTTGAACTCCTCAATGTGAGTGGGCAGCGCTATATTGCTACTGGCCTGGAAGGTGATTTAAAGTTTTTAATTAAGGGTGTGGCTGGCCAGGATACAGCTGCTTTTATGCGTGGACCTTACATTCGAGTCAAAGGCAATGCCCAGGATGGCTTGGCCAATACCATGGATGAGGGAAGAATAGTAGTGGAAGGTATGGCTGGAGATGTTTTGGGATATGCCATGCGTGGCGGTGAAGTCTATGTCCTGGAAGATGTGGGATATAGGGTCGGGATTCATATGAAGGCCTATAAGGACAAGTTGCCTGTAATTGTAATTGGCGGCAAGGCAGGGGATTTTTTGGGTGAATATATGGCAGGAGGAGTCATTATTGTTCTGGGCCTTTTTAGCAAACACCCAGAAGCTCCCATTACAGGTCGTAGTTTAGCCACAGGTATTCATGGCGGAAGTATTTATGTGAGAGGCGGAGTCCCAGAATATCAGCTTTCTTCCAATCTTTTAGTAGAAGAAGCAACAGCAGAAGATATGGAACTTATAAGCAAGTATGTGCACAATTTTTGTAAAGAGTTAAATAAAGACCCCGAGCCTATTTTAAAGGAAAAGTTTATTCGCATTCGTCCCAAATCCCATCGTCCCTATGGTAATCTTTATGTGCCCAATTAAAAAAACTTAAATAAAAAAACATAAAAAAAGCCCCTCTTTAAGAGGGGCTTTTTTGTTGGTAACCTATTTTTAAACTATTCTTCTGGGTGAGTGCTTTTGTCCATGCATTCGTAAATAATGTCTCCCAGGAATTTTATTTCCATGTTTAGCCCGTAGTGGTGAATGATGTCTTCCAATCCACCGTGACAGTTATGGCATGGCGCAATAACTACTTCTGCTTCAGTACGCTTTAATTGTTCTGCCTTTACCTTGTTTCCCTTTACTCTTGTCTTTTTATAAGGAGGTCCACAATTGATGACTCCGCCTCCAGCTGAGCAACAATAGTTGTGCTCTCTATTGGGATGCATTTCTACAAAATCAGGGCAAAAGGCCTTGACCACAGTTCTGGCCATTTCCTGTAACCCCCTGCCTCTTACTATATTACAGGGGTCGTGGAAGGTGACTTTTTTGGGATAGGTTTTGCCCACTTTAATTTTACCCGCCTTAAAAAGTTCATAATAAAACTGGACAGCATGGATTATGGGTAAAGGTGGCTCTTTCCAGCCCAGCCATCTGGTGCCAGTGTCATACACAGAACGAAAGGCATGCCCACATTCACCCATGACGATTTTTTTACATTTGAGCCTTAAGGCTGTTTCAAAGTGGATTTTTTTGAGGCGTCCCATAAGTTCGTAATCGCCCACATACATGGCCATATCACTATTGTCCCAGCCAGGAGTAGCTGGCATGGTCCAGTTTACTCCTGCTACATTCATAATCACTGCTGCCTGATAGATAAGCTGGCTTCTAAACTTGGGCTCAGGTCCAATCACAGAATAAAATACATCAGCTTCATATTTTTCCAGAGGAATTCTCAGATAGGGAAGTTCTTCTCTGGCTTCTTCTTCCTGCCATTGTACGCTATCTATCCATTCATCTTCCTTAACCCACATTTGATTCATGGTAGCTGCATGACTGTGGGCTGTATCTTGAATATACTGGGGAGTGACTCCAATGAGATGGCAGAATCTTCTCACCATAGCCATTTGATAGGCGATATCAATGCCAAAGGGGCAATACATAGAGCAACGCCTGCACAAATTACATTCAGTATAGGCTATCTGGGCAATTAGGGCCAAGTCCTGATTATTGACGTTTGCGCCTTCTTTTAAGAGCTTCCAGATGGTATTTTGAACTTTGGCAATGGGCATATAGGAAGGGTCTTTATGGGACATGTAAAAATGACAGGCCTCTGCACAAAGACCACAGTGAATGCAAGTGGAAGTGTATAATTTTAATCTGGTTTCAGCCTTTTTGGTAAAAAGCAGGTCTATGGCTTTTTTTATTTTTCCCCTGTCAATCCTTTTTATGCCTTCTCTTAATCCTATATCTTGGGCTAACTCTCTTTTCATGGCTTTCCTCTTTACCAGTCTTTGGCGTGTCTGATGGCCCCAAATTCAGAGCCAGTATAACTTCTGGAAAATAACCCTAAAAACATGTGCATAATCCGAGTAAAGGGAAGAATAAGCAGGAGTAATTCTGCACTTAAGACATGTAAAAATAAAAGAAAATCTCCCCCTATTCCTCTTACAGCCAAAAATCCAGTTAAAAAGGGTATAAGTACCAGTAAAAGTAAGCCAAAGTCCTTGCTGGAAGAAACATAACGGGCAGGAGGGTAAATTATTCTTCTTAAGAGCAGAAATATACCGCTAACTAAAGCCAGAAAGGTAAGTACATCTGAGAGTATATCCGGAAGCATGGGCGGTTCAAAGGGAAGGTCTATATATTCTTCTAAAATAAAAATATGGCCTGAATAGAAAATAGGAACCAGAATAATACAGATGTGAAATAGATAGGAAACAAAAAAGGTAATGGGATTTAAACGCATATTCCTGGCCTTGAAGGGAATTGTCCAGTTGATAAGAGAACGAAGGGCATATTTAAGGTTAAAAAATTTAAGCACAATAGGATCATTTTGCAAGGAGTGAAGAGTGAAGTAGGCTAATCTAAAAATAATAGCTATACAAAAAAAGCTAAAAACATAAAAAAAGGCCTCTTCTACTAAAAAGGTGTAAATGGAATAAAACATTTATCCCTCCACTGGAATTACTGCTCGTAAGTATTGGTTTTCAGTAATGCCTCTTAAAAGTATCTTTTTGCTATCCGGGCTGAATACAGGCATCCAGAGTTGGTCAAAGCTGTGAGGTAAGACTTTGCCATCAATGGCATAGGTATAGGCGCCGTTTTTTTCCACTTTCACGGCCAGATGTTTGCTATCAGGGCTGAAAACTGGTTCAAAGACCATATCAAAGCTTTCATTCCAGACTTGGTCGTCCACTAATACAAACCACTTGTCTTTATTTTTCCCGGCAGCAGCAATTCTCTGACCATCTGGGCTAAAGGTAATGTCGTAAACCAGGGTTTCAAAGTGGGTTTTCCAGGTAGAGCCATTGATGCATACAGTCCATTTGCCTAAATCTGTGGCCACAATAGCTGCCCAGGAATCTCCCAAGGGTGAGAAGATAAAATTCCACATCTGGTAAAACCGGGGAGTGAGAATAATTTCTCCGTCCTGGGCTAAACCCCATTTTTTGCCTATTCTCACCGGCGCCATACAGGACCTGGTAGCCGGGTTAAAGGCAGGTCGCCACACACTGGAAAACTCTTTGTCCCAGACCTTCCCATCTACCACAATGGTGTAGGTGTAAAGAGATGTCCTGCACTGGGCACAGATGTGTTTGCCCTGGTGGTCAAAAATAGGAGTCCAGATATTTACCAGTTTGGTGTCCCAGGTTTGTCCATCAATGGCTACGCTAAATACACCTTCCTGGTACTTAAAGATATCTCCTTGACTTAAGTTTTGGGTCTGAACCACGGCTGCACTGTGATTGCCTTTGGGGCTTAAGGTAAAGTGGTTGGCATTGGGATATAGGGTAGGCCAGAGAACATCATTTACAGCCATGCCGTATTGTTGTTCATTTTGAATGGCTACTCCTATTTGACTTCCATCTGTAGAGAATTGCAGTTCCCAGGCAAAGTCAAAACTGTTTTCCCAGGGCACTTGCTCTGTAACTACTGTCCAGCGACCTTCATCTGTGAGCGCCAGTACAGATAATCTGCCATCTGGTCCATATTTTAAGCTCCAGACTTTATCATAGGCTTCTTCCCAGTGAGTTTTATTTTGACAAACACTAAATTTATTTTCTCCTTCATTGATAATAAAAGCAATCTTTTCTCCATCAGGACTTACTTTGGGTTCTTCTCGCCAGATATAACGCAGAGGACAGTCCAGAAGTTCTACAATAACCCTGCTTTCTATCTCCCAGTCCCAATCCTTTTTTTCTACCATACCAGACTCCTTTAGCTCTTTAACCCTTTAGCCCTAGACTGGATTCTAAGTCAATATAATTTTTCTAGCTACAGTAAAGGTATCGTCTCTAACCACAATTATAGGGATACCAAGAACTTCCGAGCGAGTCAATATAAAATATCATTGGGATATAAATTTCCAGTTAAAATCAAGCAGGGGCTATTTCCTTCCAGAGCTACCAATTGTACATCTGACCTGTCTCCTCCTACAATAATAGCTGCATCTCTATTTTTTCTAAAATGAGTCAAAAAATTTTCCAGTTGCATGGTGCCAATTAAAAAGTTTTTTACCACCCTGTCCCCTTTGGAACGCATGGAAATGATTTTCCCTCCCAGTTTATCTGCCAATTCCTGTACGGTAATGGATTTGAGAAGAGGGTCAGAAGGGATAGCTCCTAACACCCTGACTTCGTTTCTCTCCAAAAGAGGGATGATAAATTCTTCTGTTTCTTTCCAGTAATAATCAGGAATGTCGTTTAAAACTACCCCCAAAAGATTATCCCCCAGAACTTCTTTGGCTGCTAAAAGGTAGTCATAGTTAAGTTCGTTTTTAAAACGATCTACCAAAATTACCCTGGCTTTTAATAAAGAAGATATGTTTACCCCATCCAGTCCACAATATTTGCCAGAGTAGAGAAAACTTCCAGACCCACCAATAAGAACTATATCTTTATCTTTACTTATTTTGGTAAAACTTTCTTTAATGGTATCTAAGTAGTGATAACATTCCCCTTGATAGGACTTGATTTTAAAATCTCTAGTAATAAGCACTGGTGTGACTACTTCAGGTTCTTCTTTAAGGCCAAAAAAATCCAGACTTAAATAAGCGTCTTCATCCCAAAGTTTATCTTTGATTACTTTGGGCATAGCTCCTACTGGCTTAAAATAGCCAATCTGGTAATTTTGTTTTTGAAAATAATTGCCCAAGGCTAAAGTAATGAGGTTTTTTCCAGCAAAACCTGTGGTAGAACCTATATATATGGCCTTCATCTTTTACCTCCCCTTGCCTGGTTAATCCAGGGTTAAACGAACATCAGCCACAAGGGCCTGTTTATGGTTGACTAAAATGGGATTAAACTCAGCTTCATAGATCTGTGGAAGGTCTAAAGAAAGCTGAGACATCTTTAAAATAATCTCTTCTAGGGCCTGGAAGTTAATGGCTGGCTCTCCGCGAAACCCTTTTAGGAGCAGATAGGATTTTATTTCCCTAATCATGTTTTGTGCATCTTCTCTGGTCAAAGGAGCAAGTCTAAAGGAAATGTCCTTCAGGACTTCTACATAAATTCCTCCCAGTCCAAACATGAGTAAAGGACCAAATTGGTCGTCTCGCTTAAAACCCACAATAACTTCCTTACAGCCCTTGGGTGCCATTTTCTGGACCAGACAACCTGTAATATGGGCTTCTGGCCTTAACCGCTGCGCCCTGCTGGTGATTTCTAAAAAGGCCTGTTTTACTTCTTCTGGTGAATTAAGATTGACCAGAACACCTCTCACATCAGTTTTATGGGAGATATTGGGAGAGGCAATTTTAAGCACCACAGGAAATCCCATATCCTTAGCTATTTCTACTGCTTCTTCACTGGAACGAGCCAACTCGGTTGAGGGGTGGGGAAGGTTGTAGGCCTCTAGAATTTCCAGGGCCTGAAATTCCACTATTTCTCTTTGTTGTTTGGCTTGAGCCTGCAGAATAACTTCTTTTGCTCTGGAAAGATCTCTATCCAGGATTTCTGGCCTGGAAACAGGTTTATTGCGCCACTCAGCATGTTCAAACATGGACTCTAAGGCATGGATGGCAGGTTCAGGGAAAAAATAGCAGGGAACTTTATGGTCTAGAAGTATTTTTTGGGCTGGCCGTACATGTTTTCTGCCCATAAAGACACAAAAAAGAGGTTTGTCTATAGTTTTACTAAAATTAGCTATGCCCAAGGCCAGGTCTTCCAGATGCGGTACAATTGCTGAAGTGGGAGTCAGGAGAACTAAAATGGAGTGAGTATTGGGGTCATCCTTGATAACTTCCAGGGTGTCTAAATACCTTTTGGCATCAGCATCTCCAATAATGTCTATGGGGTTATACAGAGCTGCGTAACCAGGAAGGATTTTCTGTAAGTTTTCAATAGTCTTAGGTGCAAGCCTGGTCATATTTAGCCTGGAACTTTCACAGATGTCTGCAGCCATAATACCTGGTCCACCAGAGTTGGTAATAATGGTAAGGTTGGGCCCCTGGGGTAAAGGCTGGCTGGAAAAGGCCAGGGCCAGGTTAAAAAGGGATTCTACATCCAGGATGCGAATTATACCTGCCTTTTTAAAGGCTGTGGAATAGGCCTGATCTGAGCCAGCAATAGCACCAGTATGGGAAGAGGCAGCCCTGGCACCAGCAGCTGTCCTGCCTGATTTTATAAGCAAAATAGGTTTTTTGCGGGTAACCTTTTGGGCAGCTTGAATAAATTTTTCTCCAGCACATACATTTTCTATATAACCCAGGATAACTTTGGTTTCCTCATCTTCACCCAAATATTCTATCATATCAGCTTCATCTAACACTGCTTTGTTGCCCAGGCTGATAAATTTGGAAAAGCCAATATTTTCTCCCAAAGCCCAATCTAAAATTGCTACACATAAGGCCCCTGACTGGGAGAAAAAGCCAATGCTTCCCCTTTGAGGGAGGCCCGCAGCAAAGGTGGCATTTAGGTTGGCGTGGGTATTAATTAGTCCTAAACAGTTGGGACCAAGCAAGGCAATGTTATATTGGTTGGCTATAGCGATAAGCTCTTGTTCTAAATGATAGCCTTTACCGCCTATTTCTTTAAAACCTGCTGAGATAACAATAGCTGCCTTAAGCCCCTTAGCTCCCAGCTCAGCCAAGGAAGAGACTGCAAGGGTACGGGGGACAGTAATAACTGCCAAGTCCAGATTGTTGGGCAACTCCTGGATACTGGAAAATACTTTTTGCCCAAGGATTTCCTTGGCTTTGGGATTTACAGGATAGATTTTTCCCTGAAAACCAATTTGAAGCAGGTTATTTAATACAATATGTCCGATTTTTTCTGGATTGGTAGAAGCTCCAATAATAGTAATGTTTTCCGGATAAAAGAGCGCTTTTAAATGTTTGCTCATTTCTCCTTTTCCTTTTTGTTGAAATTTTCTCTTTTTATAAACCAATTTTCAAATTAGTCCAATAATTTTTTGTGGTTTGCTTATTAACTTAGATAGTAAAAGGTTTTTTTATTTTTTTTTAAGTTTCTGTTAATAATCCTTTGACAAAGATATTTTTTTTCGATTATAAGCCAGAGTGAAAAAAATAATATCGTTTTTTATCAAGGTTTTAAGCCCTTTTACCGAGAAAGGGCAAACAAAATTGAGGTTTGCCAAAAAATTAAGGAGGTAGCAATGGCAAAGGTAGGAGTT
>LDZQ01000005.1_pt1 | contig 27901 bp, 22 predicted proteins | sample 615361 | NCBI WGS metagenome assembly LDZQ01 (sample SAMN03408297, study PRJNA278302) | terrestrial metagenome | isolation source: oil reservoir sample I2 | place: USA: Alaska, North Slope, Ivishak formation | collected 2013 | reverse complement strand
AGGCCATGTGTAGCCCCACCATAGGGGTTTTCACCTGATGTGAAGACACTTGTAAGTCCTTTATCATTTAACCAATCTATAATCTTGCGGAGTTCGCCTCTTATGATCGTTTTTCTTTCAAATTGTGAAAGTAGATTATCTACTTTGTCAAGCACTATCCTTTTGGCATCTACACGATCTATCGCATCATCAAGGCGCATTAAAAGAGCCTCTAAAGTATAATCACCACTTTCAAGATGATGGATAGATGAAAAATCCTCTATAAATATCCTCTTTCTTCTGATCAGATCCTCAAAAAGATCTGATCCAAAATTTTCAATCAGAACAGCAGGTTTCTCCTCAAAAGTTGCCATAACACCTGGTTCATCATAAAAGCTAGCGCCATTCACAAGGAATTGCATCGCAAAGAACGTTTTACCCGTACCAGGACCACCATAAACGAGAGTATTACGGCCACGAGGCAGGCCACCCTCAGTGATGATGTCGACACCCCAAATACTAGTCGGAGTCTTATCAACAGGTCTAAAAGACCCTTTCATAACATTCACCCCTCCCAAGTGAAAGATCAACCAAAAAAATTTATCAGCAACTATTCATAATAAATCTTCCTATAGAACACTATAAGGGGAAAGATTCTTAAGCCACACACCTAAATCATAAAAACCCCACCACATTGGCTAATCACATTCAACAGGGGACAAAACCCCCCCCCACAAGATTCGGGGGGAATCGGGGCTTGACAAATTCATCTCAACATTATATTCAAGTGAAATTCTACTATGGTGGGCTCGTGGCTCAGTCTGGTAGAGCACCGCCCTCGCGAGGCGGAGGCCCCGGGTTCAAATCCCGGCGAGTCCACTCATAACCGGAAAAAACTAGGGAAAACCCATCCAATATCCACTATTTTAGCCACTTAACTGACCAAACGAGTCAAAAGTGCTAAACTAAACCGATTATCATTTTTTTTTCGCGGGAGCATGATATCATCCCTTAGAAGATCTTCTGAGAAAACATCAATAGGGAAACATTCAACGTTCATCTAACCTAAAATGGGGGGTCTCAAAGCCTAGAATGGAAAGAATCCAATTCTTCCAAGCATCCGGAATAAAAGAGAATTAAATTTATTACAATAGTTTCTAATCACGCCTTCAGGCCAATTCCTTTTTTTACAAAATGGGAAATTACCACGATAAAGCTCCATTCTTGCAGTTACAAGCGGTAACATAAAGCGGAAGCTCACTAAACCTTGCATGCGCCTTTGACCCCCCATACCGCATGAGATGATTTTAGCCAACAACAAGAAAATGGGGCGCTTGCCAGTGTAGTCACAAGGGGGGACGAGCAATGGCATCCCATTGCAATCGTCGGGGTTTCCTATTTTTTCACTGGATTTTACAATAATATTCCCCTTTTTTACTCATAGGCCGGTGATACCCCAAGACCAATCTGGCCTAGAAAGTAGTAGTTCGGCTTTATAGGGTAATTGGTTTGATTTTCGCACATTCTTGGCGAGGATTCCTACAAGGGGTTGTCTTCGAAGGGAGATAGCCCCTTTAACTATTTTCTCTGCATTTGGGGCTATGATCATCTCCTGGAATGTTTTCTCTATCCTGTTGCGGATGGTCCACATCACCCTTGAGAGTGTGGCAACAAGGGGTGATGCAGGCCAAGCCGGTATGAAGTTATATGGTAAGCCTTTTTCGAAACGATAGATGTAGCCATCTGGAGAATAATAAGTGGCTAGTACTATAGCAAAAACTTCAATAGGTTTATCTTCTACGAGATATTGAGCACCCCAACAGTAATCTACGAAATATGAGAGCACTTGATCAAAGCCTTGGATAATTTCTTGATGTTTCCACCCGACTTTAATTTCAAGGGCAATATAGGCTTGTCCCACAACTCTGCTCTTAGAATATAACAGACCTTCAACTAGAAGGTCAGGTGATTTATCTTCTCCTTGAATCTCGAAATGCCCCCAACCTTCCTTCAGTTTGCTGCGCTTTTCATCATAAATTCTGCACCCAAAACCTTCCAACCATTTCCCCACTCTAAGTTTAGCATCCTCTTCAGAAGGCCTCTTCTTTTTAAACCCAATCAAAACCTCACCTCCTACGAGAAACACCCCTTAGAGATTTTATCAAAAGATATCAATGTAATATGTTAACACAACCATCATAAAAAACTGCTGTGCACTATCAATAAGCTTTAAAAAATTTCAAATAATCTGCACTAACACAACAAAAAAGGAAGGAAATATAAAAAAAATAGTCTCATTTTATTTGTCATTTTACCAGTATTTTATGTGTTCTTTGGCATCTGGGTGTTTTGACCTGATGCTTTCTCGGTGGCAAGCTTGTATATTTCTACATAGAGTCCATTTTCTTGCTCAAGAAACAAAATAGCCCTAGTATAGTCTCCTTCGCTAATATATTCAAATCGGATTTTCCAACTTTGAAGTATAAGCAATTCTAGGTTGTTTCTATTTATCAAAAGGCTTATAACTTCCTTGCATGGCCCGTCAGCGTACTGGTATCCTTTCTCTTGTAATTCGATAGCCTCTTTTGTTAATTCTATGGTTTCATCAACCTTTATCTTGGCACCATTGATGTTATCCGCTGGAATGTAGTTATTAGCTTCTTAGGAGCATTTATTTGATTATTCAAATAATTGGTTAGCCCGATGCATATTTTTATCTATTTGGGTCATTTTATACTGTCCGTATGATAAAGGTCAGCTATTATCACGGCAACTGCTAGTATAGCAAGTAAGATCTTGAGTTTGTTGGTTTTGAGTTTCTTGGTATCCACTCTATATCATCCCCACGTCACGTTTTAATAACTTAATCCGAATCTTTTAACGTAGACGTGGGTATGTTCGCCTTGATTATGAATGAACCGGGCCCTTTATATCGTTCTAGTAGGCCAGCGCATTTTACAAGGTATGTTGATCTATAGATTTTTTGACTTCATGCGGTGGCACACACCAAATTTCAATTTGTAACCCGAGTTCACAATCATAGCCAATTCCAGCATTCCACGGTGGCACACACCAAATTTCGATTTGTAACAAGAATGTATCCCCTGGTTTATGTTGGCTTGGAAGACCAAATTTCAATTTGAAAGTGGGTTTCGCAAGGCAGAATATTATATATCTTATGTAACAGTAAATTTATATTAGCTCATAAGTCCAATTCTAAATCGAAAACAATGTATTTGCACCCATTTTTACTGTCATTAGAAAATTTTTAACGCTTTTTACATTTTTGGGACTGTTCTTTTTTTTTGTTTTTTTCACAGTCGAAATTTTGCAGTTCTTCTCATAAATTGAAAAAGTCTTCTATGGGGGGGTAAGTTTACAGACGAAATTCACACAAAAACCTATAGCTTTTCCATTCCTTCTTTTTATTTTTTATGGTCATCTTGTCTCGACATGATCTTAGTGTTGCTTAAGTTGCATGAGGCAATCTGATATGTATTCTTTGAGTTTGTGTGAAGTGTGACCATTAGGATGTTCTTGCCGGCTGTGAAAAATCCTACTTTTATTGTTTGACCATTCTATGAGTCTTAGATGTTGAAAGTAGGTTGTTTGAGATTATCCTTTTGGGGTCCACACGATTTATAGCATCATAGGAAGGCATGAAGAAAAATCTCTAAATTTTATACCAACTTTAAATTCTGGCCTTCCTTGGTAAGCCGTAGGAGGGGGCATCCTTAGATTAAAATCTTCGATGGATATCCCCTTTTTAAACCTATTATGAAGCTTGACTCATCATAACAACACCATTAACGAGACTGCATGTCAAAAAGGAGAGGGTTTCCGGGCAGCTATAAACCAAGAGTATCACGGCTGTGAGGCAAACCACCCCCCAGTGATAATATTAACGCCCTAGTCATTATTTGGAGTCTTATCAAAGGTTTAAAGGGCTTTCTCATAACATTCAGCTCCAGTGAAAGGTCAAACCAAAAAAAGGTTATTACTGAGTATTCATAATAGACTTTTATAGAAGTTATATCATTTGGTGAACTCATACAGGGGGGAAAATTGGTTTGGATTTGGAGTGGGGGTCATGGGTTACATTATTGAAGCAGAAAAAATAACTAAAAAGTATGATGATTTCACAGCAGTCAACAAGGTAGACCTTGAAATACCAGAGGAGGACATATACGCGATCCTGGGGCCTAACGGAGCCGGTAAAACAACACTAATATCAATGTTATGCACCATAATCAAACCGACAAGCGGCACGGCAAAAGTGAACGGGTACGATATAATAAAAGAACCAGAAAAGGTAAGAGCATCCATAGGCATAGTATTCCAGTCCAGGGCATTAGATGACATGCTAACAGGAAGAGAACACCTCGAAATGCACGCAGCATTATACGGAGTACCCAAAAATATAAGGAGAAAACGTATAGAGGAAGTCCTCGAACTTATAGCATTGGGAGAAAAAGCCGACGAATACGTGAAAACATACTCGGGGGGTATGAAACGCCGACTAGAAATCGGAAGAGGCCTCATACACCACCCGAGGGTCCTATTCCTGGATGAGCCCACACTAGGCCTAGACCCCCAGACACGCGAAAGCATCTGGAAATACATAAAACAACTCAACAGAGAAGAAAAAGTAACAGTGTTACTCACAACACATTACATGGAAGAAGCAGACAAACTATGCGACCACGTAGCCATAATGAACAAAGGCCAAATAATAAAAGCAGACACCCCACAAAACCTTAAAAGAGAACTCAAAGCAGACACCATAAAAGTGAAAACAGAAAACCCAAAAGAATTCGCAGAAAAAATCCAAGAACTACCCGGAGTAAAAGAAGCCTACAACACCGGGAACATGATAAAACTCATGGTAGAAAGGGGCGAAAACCTAATACCCCAGATAGTGAACTTCGCAACACAACACAACTTCCAGATAAAATCAGTAGAACTAGAACACCCCACCCTTGAAGACGTGTTCATAAAATACACAGGAACAAAAATAGGAACATAGTCTTTTCACCATCCCCTCTATATTGAGCCGGGGATAACAGAAAACCATAGTTGGTTAATATGGGGGAAATAGAAGGAATATACACCATATGGTTGCGGGAGATGAAAAGATTCCTACGCTACAGATCAAGGATAGTCACATCCATCGTAACCCCACTACTCTGGCTGATCATATTCGGAACAGGACTCGGAGCCTCAATAAGATTTGGGGGAATCCCAGGAGGCTACAGAGCCTTCATATACCCCGGGATAATAGGCCAAACCATACTATTCACAAGCATATTCTCAGGTGTGTCAGTGATAATAGATAGACAGTACGGCTTCCTCAAAGAAATACTTGTAGCGCCTATTTCAAGACCATCAATAGTCCTTGGGAAGGCCTTAGGTATAAGCACGGCCTCGATGATACAAACAGCCATCCTACTATTATTATCATTCCTTGTGGGGGTTATAATGACACCAGCTTGTTTCATCGTGACAATGATACTTTCACTTATAATCTCGATGGGTTTCGGCGGATTAGGACTTTTGATAGCAGCATTCACAGATAGTATGGAAGGTTTCAACCTTATAATGAGCTTCATAGTATTACCAATATTTCTTCTTAGCGGCGCCCTATTCCCAATAACTGGTTTGCCAGGATGGTTACAGGGCGCGGTTTATATGAATCCTTTGACTTATGGTGTGGACGCTCTAAGATATACGATATTACATAGGTCGGTATTCCCTCTTGGGATTAGCATGATACTCATCGCAGTTTTTGCTCTTGTAATGGTCTTTGCAGCATCCTTCATATTCAACACAAAAGAACAAAGCCTAATGTGATCCCAAAAATCAAATAAATTTTTTCAAAGCTTATCAGCCAGGATAGATTAATTCTCCCCCGTTCAAAGAATATCATAATGCCAAAAAAATAAAGTTTATATACTATAAATGTTTACATTTACATAATAATGTGTGATTAATGCATAAGTAATATACTAAAGTTTAAAATAGACTAGAATAGTATGGAAATTATTTTAAAATAGACTACATCGTTTGGAAATTTAAAATAGACTAGATAGTAACCATCATGCGATCAAGAAAAAGCAGCTTGGTAAAATATCCAAAACTTAAGGCCTGACATACTCAGATCAAATCATATTTTATAAAAACAATGTAGAAAAAATATTATAATATCATCCGATGGGGTAGAAATATGACTAAACAAGCAAGACTTATAGAAAAGCCATTGACACGAGACGAATTGGAAAGATTACTAAAAAGGGCCGCTGACCTTGTGAGAACAAGAGTCGATTATACATTTATATTAGTTCTTCTTTTTCTGAAGAGATTCAGTGATAAATGGGAGCTTGAATATGAAAAGGCTTACAATGAAGCGTTAGAGGATGGTTTAAGCGAAGAAGAGGCGAGAAAGGAGGCAGAAAACCCAGTATATCATGATTTTGATTTACCATCTGATTTTCGATGGGAAAACCTTCGAAAAGAAGTTAACAGGCTACCAGAAAAACTATCACAGGCCTTGAAAGAGATAGCTGAAAGAAACCTCGAACTAAAAGATATCTTCGGCAACATCGACTTCATCGAATTCACAGCAAACACTGAAAACACAGAAATACTAAGACAACTCATCGAACTCTTCAGCGAGAAAAAACTCTACCATGTATCCCCTGACATCCTAGGAGACGCATACGAATGGATACTAAGATACTTCGCCCCACAAAAAGCAAAAGAAGGAGAAGTCTACACACCAAGAGAAGTAATCCAATTAATAATAGAAATGCTCGACCCCAAACCAGAAGAAAGCGTATACGACCCTGCATCAGGATCAGGTGGCATGCTAATAATATCCTACAATCACGTGAAAGAAAAACATGGCCCGGAAGAAGCTGAAAAACTATTCCTTTACGGACAGGAAGCAAACAACAAGACCCTCGCACTTGGTAAAATGAACCTCTACATCCATGAAATCAAGAACGCCCACGTACAACAAGGGGACACCCTACTCAACCCAAAATTCAAAGAAGGAAAGGACTTAAAAAAATTTGACATTGTCATAGCCAACCCCCCATGGAACCAAGACGGATATGGCGAGGAAACCCTCAAAAAAGCCAAATTTTGGAAGAAAAGATTCAAACATGGCTTCACAACTAAACAATCCGCCGACTGGGCTTGGATACAACACATGATAGCATCAGCCAATGATAGGATAGGCGTCGTAATAGACAATGGCTGCTTATTCCGTGGTGGAAGAGAAAAACAGATAAGATCAAGGATACTCGAAGAAGATCTTATAGAGGCGGTCATACTCCTCCCAGAAAAACTATTCTATAATACAGGGGCTCCAGGGGCCATAATGATCCTCAAGAAGAACAAAAACAGGGAAAGAAGGGGTAAGATTCTTTTCATCAACGCCAGCAGAGAATATGAAAAACACCCAGAAGTGAGAAAACTAAACATACTCACAGACAACAACATCAAAAGAATAGTCACAGCATACAAGAAATTTAAGGATAAAAAAGACTTTTCAAGGGTCGTGGACATTGAAGAGGTCAGAGAAAACGATTACAACCTAAACGTCCCATTATACATATTCCCAGAGGAGGAAGAGGAAGAAATAGACATCATAGAAGAATGGAAACAACTGCAAAAAATCGAAGAAGAAATCAAAGAACTAAACAAAAAAATAGCAAGCCACCTCAAAAGACTAGGCTACAAGGTGAAAACATGAAATTCAAAGACTCCCCCCTCGGAAAAATTCCTATGGATTGGGACGTTGTAAAGTTAGAAGATGTTGTAAAGTTTTTGAAAGGTAAGAAACCTAAGAAATTGTCCGAGGAACCTTTTGAGGGAGCTTTACCGTATTTAACAGCAGAGTGTCTGAGATCTCAGGGAAAGAAAACCAAGTTTGCAGATTGCAAAGATTGTGTTCTGGTTAATGATGGGGAAATTCTCCTTTTATGGGATGGTTCTAATGCAGGGGAATTTTTTAAAGGTTTTGAAGGCGTTCTTGCATCTACAATGGTTAAGTTGGTCTTTGATGAAGAACATATTTTACCTAACTTCCTCTTTTATCTGTTAAAGACTAAAGAAAATTTTTTAAGGGCGCAAACAATAGGAACAGGTATTCCTCATGTGAATAAATCTGTGATTAATGCCTTGAAACTTCCACTTCCTCCTTTGGAGGAGCAAAAAGAGATAGCAAAAATACTCCAAGACTTCGACAACACCATACAAAAAACCAACAAGACAATAAAAGCCACGGAAAAACTCAAAAAAGGACTCATACAGAAACTCCTAACAAAAGGCATCCTACACAGAGAACTTAAAGACTCCCCTGTCGGAAAAATCCCAGAAAACTGGGAAATTGTTAGACTAGGGGATGTTGCCGAAGTTCGGAAAAATAAAAACCTAGGATCTTTCGAAGAGGTTGCTTTTATATCGATGGAAAACGTTCATATTTCAAGTATGTTTGCAGATTATGAGATAAGAAATAAGTCAGAGTGTAAGAGTTTTGTTTATTGTGAACCTGGTGACTTACTTTTGGCTAAGATTACACCCTCATTTGAGAATGGTAAACAAGGTTTTGTACCCCCAAATGTGCCTGGCAGCTTTGCACTTGCAACCACTGAAGTTTATCCTTTAGTTTGTACGAATATTCACCCCCATTTTCTATTTTATATACTCAAATACTACAAATTTAGGAAAAAACTTGAATTCTCGATGAGAGGATCGACAGGAAGGCAAAGGGTTCCAAAAGATGCTTTAATAAAACTTAAAATCCCTCTTCCTTCTTTGAAGGAGCAAAAAGAGATAGCAAAAATACTCCAAGACATAGACAGAAAACTTGAACTCCTCAAAGAAAGGAAAGCCAAACTTGAAAACATAAAGAAGGGACTTATGCACGAGCTCCTAACAGGCGAAAGGAGGGTGAAAGTAGAAGGTTCTTCATAAAAAAAGGAGATATGGGTGTGCATTTTTATGGCTGGATTCGATGAGAAGATGCTTGAGGATTATGTGGTGGAAAAGCTCCAAGAGAATGGTTGGAAGTTCATACCAGCAACTGAGCTTGAGAGAGAAAGTTATGAAGAGCCTTTGTTAATCGAAAACCTTAAAAGAAAATTAAAAGAACTAAACAAAGGAATCGAGGATGAAGAGATAGATCAAGTTATAAAAGAATTAAAACGTAGAACATCCGGGGTCGAGAATACAAAAAAAATTTTAGAATTTTTCAAATTTGGCATGCGCTTGAAATCAGAAAAAGAGCAAACACTAAAGAATGTAGAATTTTTTGATTTTAAAAATATAGGGAAAAACGAGTTTATCGTAACAAGACAAGTGCCATATCATGGAAAAGACGATATAAGAACTGACATAATGCTTTATGTCAATGGGATCCCCCTTGTAAACATAGAATTGAAAAATCCGGCGAGCTTTTCTGAAAGCTGGTATGACGCATACAGGCAAATAAAAGATTATGAGAAAACTGTACCCGAACTCTACAAGTATGTGCAAATTGGAGTTGCCGCCGAACAAATAGCAATGTATTTCCCCATAGTACCATGGCAAGATGAAGTCAACACCTATGAATGGAAAGAAAAATCGAAAGATCCTGTTGATTCCACCATTGAAATGCTTTCACCAGACAAGATACTAGATATCATAAGAAATTATCTGTTCTTTAGAGAGGAATTTGGCAGCGCCACGAAGGTTATTGCAAGATATATGCAATACAGGGCATCAGAGAAGATAGTGAACCGCGTTTTAAAGAATTTAGAAGGTGTTGAGGCCAGGGATAAAGGGCTTATATGGCATTGGCAAGGTTCAGGGAAAACATTAACCATGATTTTTGCAGCCAATAAATTGTACCATGATGAAAGACTTGAAAATCCCACAATATTCTTTATCGTGGATAGGATAGAATTAGAAGATCAATTATACCAAGAATTCGGATCTTTAGATATTACCGAACCTGAGATAATCGGATCCATCAAAAAACTAAAAAACGTCTTGGAGCATGATGAAGGAAGGGGCAAACGAGGTATAATGATAGTGTTAATACATAAGTTCAGGCCACAAGAGCTTAGAAGTTTGCAAGAAGAACTTGAAGGACTTTCAAAATATCGAGAGACTATTTTAACCAGAAAAAATGTTGTGGCATTTATAGATGAAGGTCACAGGACACAATATGGGATCATGGCCGCCCAAATGAAAAAAATATTAAGATCCGCGTTCTTTTTCGCTTTTACAGGGACTCCGATTGCAAAGGTTGGAAGGGACACTTATCGGGAGTTTAGTTATTTTCCCGAGGAGAAATACTTGGATCGTTATTTCATAACAGATTCCATAAAGGATGGTTTCACTGTAAGGATTGTTTATCAGCCTAGATTAGAGGGTGATGTTCATCTTAAAAGGGACATGCTTCAAACCTTCCTTGAGGTTGAATTTGAAGAAATACCAGAGAGTATAAGAGAGGATGTTGAGGAAGGGGTTAAAGAGCGTTTGAATATTATAAACTTGTTTTTAGAGAATAGGGAAAGAATTGGGAAGATTGCCAGTGACATTGCAGAACACTTTAAGGAGAATGTGGATGGCAAATTTAAGGCTATGGTGGTCGCCTCCAGTAGAAAGGCCTGCATTTATTATAAGAGGGAATTAGATAAGCATCTTCCAAGGGAATATTCTGAGGTTGTGATGACCTACAATAGGGGGGATCCTAAAGTAATCAGAGACTATGAGGAAGAATTAAGGGAAAGATATGCTGGTAAAGACATTGATGATATAAGAAAGGAGATAATAGAAAAGTTCAAGGAGGAGGAATATCCCAAGATATTAATTGTTACAGACATGCTATTAACAGGATTTGACGCTCCCATATTGCAGACCATGTACTTGGACAAGCCACTAAAAGAACATCGTCTTTTACAGGCGATAGCAAGGATAAACAGGCCATATAAAGATTTAAAAGAGGCAGGTGTTGTGATAGATTATATAGGGATACTCAGCGAATTTAAACGGGCCTTTGAAATCTATAGCAAAGAAGATATCAAGGGAGCATTATATAATCTGGAAAATTTAAAAGAAGAATTTAAGAAGACACTTAGAGAACTTCTAGGAATTTTTGAGGATATTCCAAAGGATGAATATTATAGAGAGGTTCTCTTGGAAGCCGTGGAGAATCTGACAAGAGATGATGAGAAAACTAAAAAATTCCTACATGGATACAGGGAGCTTAGAAGGATTTTTGAATTGATAGGATCTGATAAAATCGACTTTTTCTCTGAATACAAATGGCTCTCAGCTATTTACTCCTATTATATGAGAGCTTTGAGGAGACCGGAACCCTTAAAGGAATCCTACATCAAAAAATATTTTGATAAGACAATAAAATATGTTCACAGGACAACAGAACTTGAAAACATTAAAAAAGATTTACCAGTAATAGAATTTGACGAAAACTATTTAGATAATCTGAAGAGGCAAGTTAAAAGCAAGGAAGAGAGGGCTGCTAACATTGTTTTCACTCTAAACAGATTCATATTAGTGGAAAGACACAAGAGTCCAGTCTATGAATCATTAGTTTCAAGGGTGGAAAAGATTCTAGAATCATGGAAAGAAAAATCCAAAAATTACGAAGAAATATACAAGGAAGGAACTGAAATCATAAAGGAGATAGAAAAAAGCTCAAAGAGACAGAAAGAACTTGAATTTTCCAATATCGAATACTCGATCTTATTATCCCTTGAAAGAAGATTCAAAGATAAAAGCCTAGTTAACGACGTGAAAGAATTATATGAAAACTTGAAAGATTACATCCGATGGATAAACCAGAAGACGGTGCGAAAAAAGATTGAAAGAGAAATACGCTCCTTCATAAGAAAAAAATATTATAAAAAGTATGGGATGAGCCCTAAAGAACTTGACGAATTACATAAGGAACTCATAGAAGACGTGATAAATTATGCAAACCATCAAAGTCCATGACTTGGATATAGAATATGAGATAAGTTATCGGAACATCAAATATCCCAGATTAGAATTTAAAACAGGCAACCTACTCCTCATACTACCTAAAAACTACAAAGATCCTGAAAAATTAATAAAAAAACATAAAAATTGGATATACAATAAAATATCCATTATAAAAGACGCGATCAAAAAAGCAAATGACAAAAACCTAAACTTAGAAAGAACAGAAAAAGAATTTAAAGATCTTGTAAAATCCCACGTTAAAAGCATCTCAGACCAATTAAACCTAAAGGTAAACAGGATCATATTCAGAAAAATGAAAACAAAATGGGGAAGTTGCAGCCCCAAAGGAAACATAACCATCAATACAACCTTAAAATACTTACCCGAAAACCTAATCGAATACGTGATTTTCCACGAAATGGCCCACTTCATCGAAAGAAAACACAACAAACATTTCTGGAATATAATCTCCAAAAAATTCAAAAACTATAAAAAACTAGAAAAAGATCTACTAATTTACTGGTTCCTCATCCAATCAAAAAATAACCCTGATAAACTTTCGAATCCACATTCTAGGACTACCTTTTAATATCTTCCAAAATCTCCCTGAACTTATCATCATTAATAACGGCTTTCGCACCACTTACATCAATAGGGGTTAGGGTGTTTGCATAGACCATACCTTTTGTTCTGCCAGTATAAACAGGTTTTCTTAATTTATAAACTCTAAGTATCCAGATGTGCGCCTTTTGCAGAATATATGATCGCACATGTTCCGAAGCCCAAATATGATACTTGTTTATTCTTCCCATCTGATTTTTAGGCCTTTCTAGGACGTCAACGACCTTGGCATAATACTTTACAAGGACTTTATCATTTTTTATTCTTGGCTGACTATTCTCAGCTGCAAAATCCCGATATTCCCGTTTAAAGGCCTTAAGGAAATCTTCTTTCATGGCATAACTCCTAGTCGGATATAATAAAAATTCCTTTAATGAAGTGGAATATTTCCTTATAAGTACTGTTTGCAGGCCACTCCCCAACGCTTCAACGATAGCATTCCACTCATTCAAACACTTTGTCATACCATCCATACGGCATCACTAAACCTATTCTGTCGAAGAAGTATTTCAAATAGTATACGATCATTATATGCTACCAATGCAGTAAAAAGCTTTGCTTTTTTGTAGCTCATTGTTGTATTTTTTCCCTACGCTAGGGGGTTCCTAACCGGGACTGCATCATGTAGAAATTTGCACAATCATAAAGGATTGGATTCAAAGCGCTTCAAAAAAGTTGAAGGACAATGTTTTGGTATTATACTTTTTTGCACGATTTTAAAGGCCAATTTTAGGCTTTCTGCTGATTGTTTTTTTACAACATAAGGTTCTAAAAAAACACTTAAAGGGGTTGTCAAAGAACATCAAGAAAAAAAGCTAAAATAAGGGAGAAGACCCCTTTCGAAAGAAAACGTGAAAAAATAAAGTTAAGATTGGATCCTGAAATTGGGAGATTGAAATAGTCACCCTCTAAAAAAATAGTTCATGTTTCCTTCTACTTTGTAAATCAAGCCAATGACTGGAAATCGTGTGATGATCATATCACAAATCTTGAAGATATAAATATAATTTAGAGGGATAAATTCGTAGTAGGAGTGGCATCTTCTATTTTCTGCCTGAAACTTATGCATTTTAAAAAATATAAAGAGCTTGGGGTATTTGGTGATTATGAAACATTAAGAGACTTCTGTGAAAAGGGTGCCAACCCAAAAGAGGACAAGGAGGAAGAGAAGACCAAGGATAAAAATAACAGAGAGGAAAGGACATATACACATTTTCAGGCGCTTATGAGAGATGTATACAATCACAATAAAATATGATGGAGAATGGGAAGAAGTTAAAAAAGCTATAAGACTTTTTTGGACATCCTTAATAATAACGATGGTGACAATGGCAACTATCATAATCTCCATTACTATACTTCCTTAAAGGTGATAAAATGGAAAATAAGGATCGTAAGAAGAAACCCCAGGTTTCTGAATCTTCTAAAAACGACTCTGAAACTATACCTGGAACGAAGGGAGTAGAGGTTGTATATAAAGCAAGAGAAAAGGTAATCAAAAAAAAGCAAGAAGGTAGCAAGTGAATAATTTCCAAAGGATACTCCATTTAGTTAGTATGGGAAGCGACAGGAAAGGGTCTATTTAATCATATCAAGCTCCTTAAAAGTTAACCTTAACCTCAGCGATTTATGCATTATAACTGCGAAGAAACAAGTTGCACAAACAGCGCTCTAGTTCTTTTATCATGCTCACAAAAAAAAACAATGGGAGAGAGAATAAATCAAAACTGCAGCCTTTTCAATATACACCAACAAACAAAAAAGGTCTTTTCCTTAACAACAACACAGAAAATCATGGAATGGAAAGATAAAAATCAGACTTAAACCGAATGAGAGCTTAAAATACTAAATTGCAAAGCCATTAATCTCTCCATCCTACAAAAAGGAATATATAAGCTCCAATATTAAATAACCGAAAGTTTCCTTGTTTTCTCACAATAACTTCGTAACCGCCTTGCAATGAAAAAATAGCATCGTTCACAACCTCATTTTTTTCTCAAAATGTCAAAAACACCAGCTTCTACAAAAGCACAAAAAATAACTGCCTTTTTACAAAAAACAATGCAATCTACTGCTAAAGCAAATAAAAACCCGCGCATCCAAGTTCAAAGAGGATAAGTTGACTATCAACGGCCGGCCTCCTTTATCCCGTTTGCCTTACGTAACAACATGTGCACACAGACATGTTACATGAAAAAGAATCCAAGTTTTTAAGGTTTGCCCCATATGCAAACTTCTTTAAGATGAAATATTATTTTCCGATTGGTGTTGCAGGAGCAAGGAGGGCCTGCCCTACTTACAAAGGGTTGGATGGTTGCTGAGAGTAACAATCTTCTTTCTTAATTCGCGCAAACTACGTTTTTCGACGCCCTTTTGTGCTTTCTTGCGAAAGTTTTTGTGTTTAAAGGGTTATATTATGATGTTTATATTTTTTGTTACATAAGATTGAAATTAGGAGAGCGTCTCTGTTCTTTCTTTGTTTTTGATTTGTTTTTCTGTTTTTAGTTGTTTTAAAATTTTTTCAATTTGTTTTTTGGTATTATCATCTACATCTGTTTTTATCTTTTTTAATCTCTTTTTAAGATTTCCTTTTTCTTTTTTATTTAGTCTAATTAGTTCTTTGATATCAAATTTAGATCCTTTTGTTTTTTTAATGAACTCTTGAAGGTTTGAATCACTTTTTATGATCTTTTTGATATGTTCTTCTGATCCATAGGGTTCTATCGCATTCCACAGGATGATGATTTCCATGAAATGGGGATGATTAAATAGTTTATCGGTTTTTTTATCGAAAAGTTTATGGAGCTTTTGAATTAAAATTTCCTGTACATCCTTTAATCTCTTTTTACCTAGAAGCGTTTCAAAGTCATGACGAATTTTAGAACCGAGCATATCTAAAGCTAAATAAATGTCTGATTCATAATATATAGCGTTTTTTAACACTTCACAGCGCTCATCTTTATCATCTAATGATTTTAGTGATTCGAAAATAATTTCATACCGACTACGATAAGAGGGAATACGTAGATCTAATAAGGTATTTATAATGTTTTTTATGTTTTTAGCTGGTACCTCATCGAGATGAGCCTTTAAGAATTTTAGGTGCAGAGAAGGGTCTTTTAAAATAACTTTTTTGAGGGATTCGGTTCCTTCTGTTGATTCAATTAGCCTGTTGATGTCTGATTTTGACAAAGCCTGTGTACTTAATGAAAGTTTAAAGTAGGCGTCAAAGTGTTCCCACGTACAAATACGTCTTTCCTTGACAAGTTCTTCATAGTCATAAACCCAGTTACGTAGAAGAGGGAATAATTCTTTTAAAATTCTTTTTGAATGATTTGATGCTCTTTTGTGTATCTCTTTTGCTTTTTCTATTTTCTTAGAGCTCTGATCATCCACTTCTGGATGAGCGGTAAATGAGTCTTTGTTTTCATATATTTTCTTAAATAATTCAGGTTCGAATAATTCTAGGAGTGTTATATATGCCAGATCCTTTTCATTTGTTTCGGAGCCAATTGCTGCACTCTTAAACTTTAAAAGATTTATATATCTTTTAATATCCCTTATGGTTTTAAAGCAGGGAGATATTATCTCTAAATCAATTTTTTTATTTAGTAATTTTTCCAATTCTTTTTGGATTATTTTTTGCATTTCCTTAGGTGACAATGGAGGTAGTTCAAATGGGACTTGAATTATTTTTTCAAGATATTCTTCTCCGTTTCTCTCTTGAATTCTTTCAAGGGCATTTACAACTGTTTCTCGATCAAATGAAACTAGGTAGACGGTATTTGGAAGGTTAACAATTCTTATCAATTGAAAAATCTGGCGAATCTCTTCAGCAGTCAATCTGTCAATATCATCTATAAATATAACCAGTTTCAGTTCCTTATCTTTAAGCAGATTATCTATATCGTCCTTAACTTTTTCTATGGATTTTATATTATCCTTGCCCTTTTCTATGAATTTCAAAGGCATGTCCACCTTTATATTCCCGAAGGATATTGATATTTTATCCGGCAATATTCTCTTCGCATACTCAGACAATTTATCTTTTAAATCTTTTTCCTCCTTGGGAAGACTACTTTGTAGTTCTTCAAAAAATTTATTTAGGAGGTCGTTTCGTCCCGAAAACAGCCACGGCTCAAACTTAACGAGGGCTAGTTTTTCATCCTCACAGTCCTCCAATGCCTCGCATACCATATTGATAATTGACGTTTTTCCAGAGCCCCAACTTCCAATGAGACCCACCACAAGACATAAACTGCCCCTATACTGACATATGGCCTTTGAAATACTCCTAGCAAATTGACAACGCCCAAGTTCATCTTCATCGCATGATCTTATTGGAGCATCAGAATCAAACACTATAGACCCCCTCAAAATTGTACTTAAACCTTTAATATAATTTACTTGAAAGACATTACTTTATTTTTTTGTCCTCTTTAGTGGAGAGCTGAAAAAGATGAAAAAAATAAAAATGCATCTACAAGATGAAGAACACGTTGCAGTCAAAAATATACAACAAAATGAGATCATACAGGAAATAAAAAGAAAAACAAAAAACGCTAAAATGCTAATAATTTTTAACGACTTGCAAAAGTGTCAAAGAAGTACGATGCAAATCTTCTTGGACATCCTGGAAAATGTGCAATCATTCTGTAGCATCAGAGGCCGAATAGAAAAATACCACCAGACTGTTAAAAGGTATGATGATAATCGGCGAAGACGAATTCATCGACATAACAATTCCACTGATAATTTTTGCAAGGACTCGCATTTCTTGTTTATTTAAAAATAGCTATAGGTTTACAGGGCCTGGCAGCATACATCATTCTCGCAAGTGTGTGGTTCGGGGACAATAGTGGCAAGGACACTCCTCTGGATCAAAAAATGAAGCGAACATCAGCATGCACGGAATAACACAACTATTTCTCCTACACATCACCATCATAATCAGTGTGGGAATCGTATGGTACGTGTTCTGGTTCTATGCAGCAAAAAGAGGCTAAAAAGATGAAATGGTACGCACATGCCACTTTTGCGGTTGTAGTAAGTGCAGTAATAGGTTTTTTACTTGGAGTAGGGCTGACAATACGATTTTTTGTCATGGTCCATTCATATCCGCGATTGAAAATTGGACAAATAATGGGACAGGACACAATTCAACGAACCCGACGGCCCCAGATTTCTGCATAACTATCAACGACCCTGAAAAGGATGTGTGGATTCGTCCTTTCCTAAATGGTAGTGTATTCATTGATGTGGATGATAATCAAGGAGGCTACTGTACAGTGTATCGTTCATATCCAGTCTATTATCTTGTATATAAGAACGCATCCCAATCTTCAAATGAAGAGGATAAGGAGGGGGATGGTAAAAAGAAAACATGACATAAGCAAGGTCTATGAAATGCTTAGAAAGGGTCGTTGAAATCGGACCAAAATGGGATTGAGACTATTCGCAAGCATGCAAAAGACTTGATAAGAAAAATAAGTTAAAATTGGACCAAAATGGGATTGAGACTACACACTCTGAAGACATTGAAATATAATTATTGAGGTCAAGATTTCAAAACAATCATTACCTAGAAAGGAGAATACACAAGCTAACGAATTCTTCCATTAGGCGTAAGATTTCAAAAATAATCACCTCAGAAGGGGCTTTATCCTTCCAGCTAGCTTCAAAGTTTGCGGTCCTTATTCTTCTTTTATTTATGGTGTGGATGTCATGCACTACAATATTCAGAAAAGAATACTTTGCAGTTAATAGCGAGTCTTTAAGCGATGTGAAACTATGCACCACCAATGGTGATTAACGCATATTTACACTTATAAACGAGTTTTTAAAGGGCATCCTCAAAAAGAACTAATGTAAACTCCGGCCTTTTTAGCGACTTTTAGGATCCCTTTAGATAACCCTCTTTGCATAAAAAAGGAGATGAGGTATACATCTAAATTTGTCCATAAAATTCCTACTATACTATCATATATCATTTACGATATAATCATAAAATAAAAATTTATATACCGTTAGTTTACACATAGCATATGAACATAACTAAATCGAGTGAGGGTTTAAAATTAGATTACATGTATTATTTAAAGCCGAAGAAAAACCCCTCAAAATATCATACAATTATAATTACGCAATAAACTCCATGATATACAATACGATAGCCGACAAGGATCTTGCGATGAAATTACACAAAAGAAACAATTACAAATTTTTCACATTCTCCGAACTCCAGATCCCGAAACGAAAACCCCTCAAAGAATATCTAATAGCAGAAAACGGAGAAATGGGCCTTTATATATCATCACCAAACACAGAATTCATAAAAAATCTCGTAGAGGGGTTCCTAACCAACCCCCAGGTAAAAATCCTAAACAAAAAAGCTTGGATAGAAAAAATCACACTCCTAAGAAAGCCCAAGATAAAAAAACGGATGAAATTCAAAACACTTTCCCCGATCATTACACGAACACTCAAAGAAAAAAACGGGAAATTAAAACAATGGGACCTTAACCCAGCAGACCTAAAATTCTATGAAAACCTGCAAAAAAGTCTCATAAACAAATACATCGCATTCCACGGAGAATATAAAGGAGATGAATATATTAAAATAACCCCAGAACAGGAATCAATAAAGAGGAAAAGAATCAAAATACCCAAAGAAGGAGCTGAAACATATCATAGAGCATATCACATGAGATTCGAAATAGAAGCTGATCCTCGACTCATCGAATTCGCATACGATTCTGGTATAGGAGAAAAAAATAGCATGGGATTCGGAATGTTCACTCTCTTTCGAAGGTGTTAAAATGTTAGAAGCAATTAAGGATTTGGGAGAATACATTAAAAGTAAGGAAAATATCAGTGAAGAGGAAATTTTTATTGAATCCAACAAGTTATCTAATGTCAAACATGTTATCTGCGTAGTATTTGAAAAGAAAAATGGTAATTTGAAATATACTGATGCCCATTTAGAGGGATATAAAAAAAGTAAAAATAAAAAGTACCTGTACAGACAATTTTTACATCGAAGATTTGATCTTGTCCCCACTTCAAAAACTCCATCATTAGAAAAACTAGACAAGCGATGGGCTGAGTGGTTTAAAACTTATGCAAACAAACAAAACAATTTTTGGGGAAGTGGACTAATAAAATCATTACACGATCAAATTTTAGTTAACGGTAAAAAGGAATTATCTGAAGATATCAAAAGGGATATAAGCAATATTTTGGATAGCATACCCAAAAAGGAAAGAAACATGCTTATTTTCACCATCAAAATAAAAGAAGGGGATAAAGAGAAGTATATCGGAGACTTTGAAATTTTTAAAGAAATTTTTGTAAAAGAATCTATCAAAAAGTTTTTTACAAGAAAATTTGGTCGTGAAATTAAATCTAAGGGTTTTGGAATGTGTTCACTTTGTAGGAGAGAAAGAGAAGTATATGGTTTTGCATCTCCATTTTCAGTTTATACCGTCGATAAAAAGGGATTTGCATCGAATTTTATTCAAGAAAATTCGTGGAAGCAGCTGCCAATATGTGAAGATTGTGGAATTTCATTACAAATAGGTAAGGAATTCATTAACGAATATCTTTCTAAAAAAATTTATGGTTATGAGTTTTATCTTGTTCCATACTTCATTTTTGGCGATGTTCAAAATGAGGTAATGGAGGAGATAGAAGATCATGAGAAAAGAAAAACAGCTAGAAGTTTGTTATCTTTGGAAGATGATATATTAGATGTTATAAAAGAAAATAAAGATATAGTGAATCTTATTTTTGTATTTTATAAAAGAAAACAGGGAGATTATTTCGATATTTTTAAATATGTTGAGGATGTTCCCCCTTCATGGATAAGAAGACTTTTTGATGCCTTTTATGGGATTGAAATTTCTATTTTCTTCGAAAAGGATTTAAAAATAATTATGGGTGAGAAATGGGCTGGTGATTTACTGGATGGATCATGGAATAATAAGAAATTAAAGAAAATGGACTTGGGAGGCTTTTTGAGAACATTTTTCCCAAGTGGATATGATAAGTATTTTTTAGACACAATAGGGGATATTTTATCCCAAAAACCTATAAGTGGAGATTTTCTAATTGATGCGTTTAACAGAGAAATAAGAATTGCACATGTTAGAGACCAAATTTTCACGGAAAAATTGTTGTGTTTAAAGTCTCTTTACTTGTTGCATTTTCTTAATGATCTTAATTTACTGAAGGTGAAAAAAATGGACGTGAAAAAAGAAGCAAAATACTTCCACAGAGAAAAATTAGAGTCTTTTTTCGAAGAATTTGAAAGAGCTTTTGACAGTTCGGAAAAAAAGGCCGTGTTTCTAGAGGGAGTTTTAGCTAAATTCCTTTTAGATGTGCAATATGCTCAGAGGAAATCTACTCCATTTCGTTCTAAGTTTAAGGGACTTAAATTAGATAAAATGGACATTAAAAAGTTATTTCCAGAGATCATAGAAAAGCTAAGAGAATATCGTGTTGCATATCCCTGGTTAGAAGAGGAAGTTTCTAAATATTTCATTGAAACAGAAAACGAGGGCTGGAAGTTATCAAAGAATGATATAAGTTATTATTTTGCTCTCGGATTGAATCTAGGAGACATTTTCAAAGAAAAGGAGGGGTAAAAATGAGTGGTATTGTAAAGAATAGGTCTGAAATAGTTTTCCTCTACGATATTAAAGATGCGAACCCAAATGGAGATCCGCTCGATGAAAATAAACCAAGGATAGATGAAGAGACAGGTATAAATATAGTGACTGATGTGAGACTGAAAAGAACAATTAGAGATTATCTCCATGATTTCAAAGATTGCAATGTTTTCATAATAAAAGATGTTAAAGACGATGGAACACAGAAGACCCGAGAAGAAAGAATAGAGGAGCTCCAAGAAGATTTAAAAAAACTTAAAGTTAAAGATGATAAAAAATTTGAAGAAGAGAAAAAATTGCTTCTAGAGAAATACATAGACCTTAGATTATTCGGTGCCACCATAGCTCTAAAATCGCCTAAAAAAGGCGGTAAAGGCAGATCCATAACTTTAACTGGGCCTGTTCAATTCAAATTTGGAAGATCCTTACATCAAGTTGAACCTAAAAGCATAAAAGGAACCAGCGTAATGCCCTCAAAAGAAGAAGCGACACAAGGGACATTTATTGAAACACAAATCCTTCCCTACTCTCTGATATGCTTTTATGGTATCATAAATGAAAACGCTGCCCGTACTACGTTCCTAAAGGAAGAAGATATTGAGTTATTGTTGGACGGTCTCTGGAATGGAACTAAGAACCTTATTACGAGGTCAAAGGTGGGACAGATGCCACGCTTACTTCTCAGAGTCGTTTATAAAGATAACAATTACCATATAGGTGATTTAGATAGGAAAGTAAAGTTGATAATCGATAAAGACATGGATGAAAGGGCAATAAGGGATATTTCAAACATAAAATTGGATGTTTCCAAATTATTTGAAATCCTTGAAGATAATGGGAAGAAAATAGAGAGAATAGATTTTCAAATTGATAAGGATGTTAATCTAACACTTGCAGAAAAGGAAATAACTGTAGATGAGTTCGAGAAAAGATTAAAGCAAATAGCAAAAGTGAATACATTGAATTTATAAAACGTGAGTATTATGGAAATAGATAAAGCATTAGTTTTTGATTTGTGGGGAGATTACGGTCATTTTCGGAAAATAGAAACCACAACTTCTCCCCTAACTTATTCTATTCCCACACTAACGGCTTTAAACGGGCTAATCGCAGCTATTCTGGGTTTCAGTAGAGATTCTTATTACAAAATTTTTTCTAGAGAAAACATAAAATTTGGCATAAGAGTCCAAAATCCTATAAAAAAAATCAATGTAAGTATCAATTTAGTAAACACTTCAGACGGATTCTTTTTATGGGATATAAAAGAAAATCCTCGTTCTCCAACTCCTTTTGAATTTTTAAAGGAACCCTGTTATAGAATCTATGTATGGATAAAGGATAAGAGAATTTATGGAGACCTTAAAAGGCACCTTGAAGAACATAAAAGTGTTTTTACGCCATATATGGGCCTTAGCGAACTTATAGCAAATTTCAAGTTTATTGGGGAATTTGATGTTTATAAAAAAAGCGCTATTGAAGATTACGTGCAAAGTGTGATAAAAAAAGGTGATTTTGAAATTAATATAGATCATTTGGAGGAAGGCATGCGTTGGATCGTGGAAAACATTCCATTCTATATGGATCATAATAGAAAAGTTTTAAATTATACACAATTATTGTTTGAAGAAAGTGGTAAACCTTTAAAGGTTAGTGGGGGATTAATTTATCGGGTTGGTGAAGATAACATTGTCTTCCTATAAACTTTATTCACATCCTGATAAATCCCTTTTGGAACATTTAAAAAACGTAGGTGATTTTTCAAAACAAATAGTTAATTCGAAGGTTATACCACATAAAAAAATTTTTTCGGACATTTCTTATTTAATAGGAGTTTCCCATGATTTTGGAAAATCAACAGAAGCTTTTCAAAGAATGTTGAAAACAGGAGAGAGAACAAAGAAAGCCAATCATGGTTTAATATCCTCTTTGTTTGGTTATTTTATTGTTAAAAAATTTCTAGAGAAAATAGGAAAAATAGATGAATTTTGGTATATTCCCCCCATCACCTGGATTGTAATAAATAAACATCATGGGAATATACAAGATATCAAACATGAAATAGACAAGTTAAGGGATCAAAGAAAGATAAAGTTTGTAAAAGAACAAATAGATGATATTAGACCAAATATCAATGATCTTTTACAAATATATCGAAAATTACTTAAAGATTTTGGGTTTGAACATTTTGATGTGAGTTTGTTTTTCGATATAAATGTTGATTTTCTAATGAGAGAAATATATAGAAAAGTTAAGAAAATTAAAAGGAAGATGAAGCTGGATTTTTACTTTAAAATATTATTTTTTTATTCTGTATTACTAGATTCTGACAAAATAGATGCATCGGGAAGCAAAATTCCCCCAAGGATTAAAAATTTAAAAAAGAATATCGTGGACAATTATAAATCCCAAAAATTTGTAGAAAAAGAGAGAATTGATAATATAAGGGAAATGGCATATAATGAAGTCAACGATAAACTTTCTTCTTGCAATTTAGATGAAGATAGAGTTTTTTCCATTAATTTACCTACAGGTATAGGAAAAACTTTGATGGGATTTTCATTTGCTTTAGGACTTCGAGAAAAAATAAAATCTAGATACAACTTCGAGCCGAAAATAATTTATTCTCTCCCATTTTTAAGTATAATAGATCAAAACGCATCTACAATTTCCGAAATTTTAGATTTTAATGGTTTTAAAATAAATTCGGAAATACCTTCCAATTTATTTTTAAAACATCATCATCTTGCTGATATAAAATACAGGGAAATGAAAGATCAAGAGTTGAATATAATTGAAGATATTAACAAGTCTCTGATCTTGACTGAAGGTTGGCATTCAGAGATTATAATGACAACTTTTGTACAATTTTTCCACAGCATCATAACAAATAAGAATAGAGCAGCAAGAAAATTTCATAACATTATAAATGCAATTATACTATTAGACGAAATTCAATCGATCCCACACAAATATTGGTTACTTATAAACAAAGTTCTTAAATACCTTGCTTTTCACTTTAATTGTTGGATTATATTGATGACGGCCACCAGACCACTAATTTTTGATGAAGGAGAATTAAAAGAGCTAGTGAAAAATAAAGAATTTTATTTCAATTCATTGGATAGAGTCATCTTTAATTTTAATTTACAAGAACAGAATTTCAATTCATTTAAAAAATTTATTTTAAATGAAATCGAAAGATCTGATGAGAATATAATGGTAGTTTTAAACACGGTAAGATCTTCGAAAGATTTGTATGAATATCTCAAAGACAATTTATGTCACAAATATGATTTAGATCCTGAAGATGCATTGGATGAGGACGGAATTTGTAACTTACGAGATTTAGAACTGATCAACATGTCAACACATGTCTTACCATTTTATAGATTAAGGAGAATTAAACGTATCAGAAAAAAGAATAATAGTAAAAGAAAAGTCATAATAACTACTCAATTGGTAGAAGCAGGAGTGGATATAAGTGTTGATGTAATATATAGAGATTTAGCACCATTAGATTCAATAATACAGACTGCAGGAAGATGTAATAGGAATTATGATGAAAAAAAAGGCGAAGTACATGTGTTGATACTTAAAGATGAGAATAATAGATTTTTTCATAGTTATATTTATGATCCTATATTAATAGATATAACAAAGAGAATTTTAAGCAAAATTAATGAAAGAATATCTGAAAAATATTTTACTTTTAAATCTGCTAACAATTACTACCATTTATTAAAAGAAAGAGCATCTTTTGACGATTCAAAAGAAATAATAGATAATCTAAGACGATTAAATTTCTCAGAAACTTCTAAATTTAACTTAATAGAAAAATTAAGAACAATTTCCATTTTTATTGAATTAAATGAAAAAGTAAAAGGGATCCGCGAAAAAATAGAAAAAATTTTAAGTATAAAAGACTTTTCCAGAAAAAGGAAACTTAGGAAATTTAGAACATGTATTAACAACTTTACTTTATCAATAAATTACATAGGTAAAGATGAGATATTCCAATTACCTTCAATTGGAGAATTAGAAGATTTCAGATACGTACCAATAGAAAATCTCAAGGAATGGTACAAAGTTGATATTGGATTTCAACCACCACAAACAGATATTTCCATGAGACTTTTATAAAATTTAAATGTATATAGCGTAAAGGATACAAGTCCTCTGGGCACAACAATTTATGACGTGATTTAAATGATCTCAGAAGCTGAAAAGAAGCTTTTAGTGCGTGGAACTCAAATCAATTATTACTTTGTGTGTAAGACTAAGCTTTGGCTTTTTTCTCATCATATACAAATGGAACAAGAGTCAGATATTGTTGAATTAGGGAAACTATTACATGATGACACTTATAAACGGGAAGAAAAAAGTCTAATACTTGACAATCTTATAAGCGCGGATTTTATGAGAAAAGGAAAAGTCCTTGAAGTGCATGAAGTTAAAAAAAGCAATAAAATGGAGGAAGCTCACCTTTTCCAATTACTCTATTATCTCTACTACTTGAAACACAAAAAAGGAATAGAAAAAATTAGAGGTGTTATAGATTATCCAAAGACTCGGAAAAGAAAGGAAATAAGATTAACCCAGGATAGTGAAAAAAGATTGGAAGAAATCCTTAAAAATATAGATATCATAGTTAAAGGCGATCTTCCACGGCCTCGAAAAGGGAAAATATGCAGAAGTTGTGCTTATTTCGAATTTTGTTGGTCATAACCTCACGATGACTAGAAAAAATTATTATATACTCACGGATGGCATCCTAAAGAGAAGGGAGAACACATTATATTTTATAAATAAGGATGGGAAACGCCCACTCCCCATAAATGCAATATATTCAATATATGCATATAGTGCCTTGAGCATTTCTTCACAGGTCGTAAATTTATTAGCGAAAGAAGGTATACCAATACACTTTTTTAACAGGTATGGATTTTATACTGGGAGTTTTTATCCGAGAGAGACGCTATTATCTGGCGATCTTGTGATAAAACAAGCTAATCATTTTATAGATAACGAGAAGAGGTTAAAACTTGCCATAACTTTTGTTGAGGGAGCCCTATCTAACATGAAACGAGTTTTATCCTATTATAAACTGGATAATAACATGGATCTTCTCTTAGATGATCTTAAATCATGTTACAAAATAACTGAAATCATGAATGTTGAAGGAAGGGCTAGAGCAGATTATTATAGGTTATTAGACAAGATACTCCCAGAAGATTTTAGAATAGGTGAAAGGAGTCGCCGACCACCCCAGAACATGGCAAACGCTCTTCTTAGTTTCGGCAACTCTCTATTATATTCAACTATCATAAGTGAAATCTATAATACACAATTAAACCCAACCATATCCTATCTCCATGAACCTTTTGAAAGGAGATACTCACTTGCATTAGACATAAGCGAGATATTCAAGCCCATAATCGTCGATCGCCTAATATTATACTTAATAAAAAAGAATATGATAAATGAAACAGACTTTGAAAAGGATTTAAATTATTCTTTACTCAACGAAAATGGAAAAAGAAAATTCATAACAGAATATGACAAAAGACTTAAAAGGACCATCAAACATAGAAAAATCGGGAGAAAAGTCTCATATAAGCGATTAATACGGTTAGAATGCTACAAATTGATAAAACATTTGCTAGGTAAGGAACAGTACAAACCATTCATAAGCTGGTGGTAATCAAATTAATTATTTTAGTTGAATTCCAATTAAATTTCTTCTCCTCAGCTCTACTACTTGAATCTAAATTACTTATCCTAAATTCCGATGTTGCAAGGCTTTAAGAAGAGTGTGCGCACCTGATCAATCAAATTACTTATTAGCTAAATTCCAATACCCTCCATTTTATCCTCAGCAGAAAACACTACTATACTTAGAACTCTCAAACCCCAGACACGTATTTCTAACAGATAAAAACATAAAATGAAAACACTGTTATACTTGAACCAAGAAAAAACTGAAATGAAATGTATGTTATAATAGTTTATGACATAAACGTAAAACGCGTTAACAAAGTCAAAGCATATCTAAGAAAATATCTTCTATGGGTTCAAAATTCCGTCTTTGAAGGTGAAATTACAAAAAGTCAACTAGAAAAAATAAAAAAAGATCTTAGCATTATTTGCAACGAATCAGAAGATTCAGTGATAATCTATTCATTCAGAACCAAAAAAGCGATGAAAAGAGAAACCTTAGGCATCGAAAAATCACTAATATCCGAAATAATATGACAAAATCTTTCATTTACCATCTTAAAAAATTTTCAGCCTTCCATTTTGCCTTTAACCAAGTCTAGTTTTATCGTTCATCAACCTATTTTCCAAGCCAATCTTTTATAACATTTTATTACTTTATCCTCCCTTCAGTTCTTTACAAAATATAACAACTCTTTTACTCATCTAACCCATCTCAATTCTATTTTATATACCAAAATTTGTCCTATTATCCATATTTCATTCTTTAACTTCCTTGACAAACTCGTCTACCCTTATAAATAAATTACATTATTAAGAACCGCCGACACAAACCTTTAAATACAACAACCACAAAAGAAATAAAACAAAAAACAGAAAAAATCAGCCCTATTAAAATCAGACCAAAATGGGATTGAAAT
>LDZQ01000601.1_pt1 | contig 28073 bp, 33 predicted proteins | sample 615361 | NCBI WGS metagenome assembly LDZQ01 (sample SAMN03408297, study PRJNA278302) | terrestrial metagenome | isolation source: oil reservoir sample I2 | place: USA: Alaska, North Slope, Ivishak formation | collected 2013 | reverse complement strand
GCGGGCGGAGATGTTGAGCATCCGAAGGTTCTTGAGAAGGCCTTCTACGTTTCAGTTGTTGTCGTTATAGCGGTTTACGTTCTAATTGCCATAATAACTGTCGGAACGCTGCCCTACGAGAAGATTATGGAGGCCAGAGATTACGCTCTTGCCATTGCTGCCGAGCCAGCACTCGGACAGCTTGGCTTCTGGTTCGTCACCTTTGCAGCCCTCGCATCAACAAGCTCGGCAATCAACGCCACTCTGTACGGAACCGCACGAGCAAGCTACATGGTTGCCAAGTTTGGAGAGCTTCCGAGTTTGTTGGAAAGAAGCGGTGGAGGCAGGCTTACGAGGGGCTGGTTGTGATTTCCATTCTCTCCATAATTCTTTCCATCACCACCAACCTTGAAACGATAGCCACAGCAGGCAGCGGGGGATTCCTGCTTATATTTGCTGCTGTAAACCTCGCTGCGGTAAAGCTCAGGAGGAAGGTTAAGGTCAATCCGCTAATCTCCTCGGCTGGGGCGATTATGGCTCTCGCAGCCTTCACGATTCTTGCATTGAGAATGGCGGAGGAAAATCTCTACGCTTTGGCTGTGATGCTTTCCCTTATAGCAGCTTCCTTCCTCTTTGAGTGGACTTACAGGTGGTATACAGGAAGGGAGATTGGAAGATACGTTGACAGGAAGCTGATAGAGAGGGAGAAAAACCTCAGAAACTGGGAGGAGTGGATTCCTGCGGTTGTGGATGAGCTAAGGAGAAGATATGGAGACAGCGAGGTTTACCTTGTCGGCAGCCTTGCAAGAGGTGAGGCTGAGAAGGCGGGTGATGTTGACCTGCTGGTTCTGACGGATGCGGTTGAAAATGGAGAAAAGGAAGGGATAACGAGGGACATCAAGAAAAAGCTTGAATTGGGCCCCCAGCACTGCCTTGACCTTCACTTCGAGAAGAAGAGTTTAAGGGATGAGGCGTTGAAAAGGGCCGTGAGTTACAGGAGGTTAAAGTGATCATAGGATTAAAACCCTCTCAATGTCCTTAACCCCGGCCCTCCTCACAAGCGTTAAAAGCGGGTCGGAAGTCCTCCTGAAGCTGCAGTTTCTGTTGAAGACTACGTAGCCGTGTCTGAAGCCAAAAACAGCATAGCTAGCTGTTGCAGCCCTCAAAATCGCCTTTTCTTTGCCAATAAGGTAAGCGGCAAAGTGCATCTCGTCCAGCATTGATGCTGTGGAAATCATTGCATTGTCCGTTCCAAGCATCCATTTTTCGTATTCGCTCAGCAATTCGTAGCTTTTTTTGTTAAGAAGGCCAAAGAAGGCGTTGCTGCGAATGCAGCTCACGATGGGGATTTCGGCCTCAACAAACTCCCTTATTTTTTCCGGGCAAGAATTCATGTGGACAACAAAGTCAGGCTCTAAAGCCAAAGCAGCATCAACATCCGCGCAGTCCTTCTCCCCAGCATGAATGGCGAACAGCATCTTCCTCCGCCTTGCAATCTCTCTAACCTCTTCCATAAGCTTCAAATCGTGGTCACGAGCGCTGCTGTAGGCGAAGCCGAAAGCCTCAACCTCTTCAGCCTCCTCAACGCTTGTTGGTCTGGCAAGGGGCAGGACACCATCGATTCCCTTTACGATTTCAAGCCCTGCTTTGCCGCCCTCCCTGAAGTCGAGGAAGTGGGACGTTCCAGCATCTCTGCTTATCCTCACCTCCAGCTCCACCTCCTGTCTGAGAGTTTTTGAATCAATCTGGGAAAGCATGCGGTGCTTGTAGCCACCCGGGCCCACAATGCTCACGAGGTCGAGCCTTGGTGCCTCTCTTAGAGCAGCATCACCCAGATGGGTGTGGGCGTTGAAGAAAGTTGGGGAAATCACAAAATCATCCTTCTCCACCCTGCTCTCCTCAAACGCCATTTCCTCGACAATTAAGTCACCGTGAAAGACGCCTTCGTGAGTGACAAGAATCCCGCTGTAAACCTCCATGGGAAGAGTTAAATATTCACCCACAAAACTTTTACCATGGCAAAGGCTCCGAAGGGCAAGGCGAAGACACCACCGCTGATGTCCTCTGCAGGTATAATGAGGTACTTCGAGGAGGAAAAAACTCAGATAAAGGTTAGCCCAAAAACCATTCTTGCTGCAGGCATCGTTACGGGAGTTTTAATAATCATCCTGAACGCCTACTACGGGCTCTGGCCTTAAAGGTTCGTCGGAATGTCAAGAAACACAGCCTCAATCCCCAATTTTTCCCTCACAACCTCCATCAGGCTCTGAACGCCAAACTTCTCACTCTCGTAGTGCCCGAGAAAAAATACGTTGATTCCACCCTCCTTTGCCAGATGGTAGGCTTCGTGCTCAGGCTCTCCCGTGATGAAAAGCTCCACTCCAGCATCAATAGCCTCGTTTAAGGCAAAGCAGCCCTTTCCCGACACTGCAGCAACTTTTCTGACCCTCTCCTCCCCAAAGGGCAGAACCATCGCCGGGCCAAGCTTTTCCGCAATCTCCCCTACTGCAGTTGCCTTTTCCAGCTTTGCCGAGAAGCCAATCTTCACGCCCTTGTACTCTCCAAACTCCTCCTGCGGCTCTGCGCCAATTTTTCTTAGAATCACGGCGTTATTCCCCACCTCCCTGTGGGCATCAAGCGGAAGGTGGGCTGCGTAGAGGGAGAGGTTGCTTCTCAGCAGAAACTCAATCCTTCTTTTCACAATTCCCCTTATGTAGCCTATACCGCCCCAGATAAGGCCGTGATGGACGACGAGCATGTCCGCATTTACAGCCTTTGCAGCCCTGAAGCTCTCCATGGATGCGTCAACGGCAAAGGCGACCTTCTTCACTTCCTCGCTACCCTCAACCTGCAGTCCGTTGTTTGAAACATCCTGATAGCTGTTAATCTCCAAAAAATCGTCGAGAAATCGTACAACTTCGGCGAGGTTCATGGGCTTATTATGAGAGCGTGGTAATTTAATCTAACGTTTCCTGCAATCAAAATTCTTATATACCACTTTGTTTGAGAGTAACGAAATTTGAAAGGAGGGTTAGAATTGGCCGAAATAACAGAAGTTAGGATATATAAGTCGAAGGGGAACGGAAGCGTAAAGGCCTATGCGTCTGTGAGTTTTGACAACGAGTTTGTTGTGAAGGGTTTGAAGGTTGTTGAGGGAGAAAAAGGGCTTTGGGTGAGCATGCCCAGCAGAAGGATGAAGGATGGGAGCTTTCAGGACGTTTTCCATCCGGTTAGCAGGGAGGCGAGAGATAAGATAGTGGATGCGGTTCTGAAGGCCTATCAGGAGCAGGAGTAGTTAAGAGTTTGGCTTTTGCTTCAAAACCTTTTTATCTTTTCTGGGTTCAATTCTGTCATGGTAAAAGTTGTAAGTTTTTCTCCAATCGCCGAGCCCCTGCTGAAGGGGCTGATTGGCTCAGTCTATTCCGGAGAAGTTGAGGTTGTTGTTATAGGTGAATACGACGAGCGACGAATTCTCGAAGCGGTGAGGGATGCGGATATTGTTATAGGGGACTACACCTTCAAAATACCGATTACTGAAGAGATGATGAGAGCTATGGAGAAAGTCAAGCTCATTCAGCAGCCCTCGACTGGATACAACAACATCGACGTAGAGGCTGCAAAGAAGCTGAGCATAACCGTTGCAAACGTTGGGGGAGTAAACGCCTTGAGTGTTGCGGAGCATACGGTAATGTTCGCTCTCGCTTTGCTCAGGAGGCTAATCTATGCCCACAACAGCGTTTTAAGCGGTAGGTGGGAGCAGGATGAGATGGCAAACCTCGGAGTTTACGAGCTTCACGGCAAAACGTGGGGCATCATCGGTATGGGGGCCCAGGGCAGGGAGGTTACCAAAAGACTTCAGGGCTGGGGTGTCAAAATCATCTACCACGACGTGAGGAGGGCTGAGGACATCGAAGAGTATGGAGTGGAGTTCAGAGATTTCGATGCGCTGCTCAGAGAGGCGGACATCGTCAGCCTTCACGTTCCACTTACGGAGGAAACGAGGGGTATGATAGGCGAAAGAGAGCTGAAAATGATGAAGAACTCTGCAATTCTGATAAACGTTGCGAGAGGGGAAGTTGTTGACGAGAATGCTCTTGTAAGGGCCATAAAGGAGAGGTGGATTGCAGGAGCCGCTCTCGACGTCTTCGCCAAGGAGCCCCCTGAGGGGAGCGAGCTGCTTGAGCTTAAGAGCCACAACGTCATTTTCACGCCCCACATAGCCGGAGCGACGAATGAGGCGAGGCTCAGGATAATAAGGGAGGCGATGGAGAACATTGGAAGGGCGCTGAGGGGAGAGGAGGTTAAGCACGTCGTTAGCAGGTGAGATTATGGACGCTGCACACGCTGTTGCGGAATGCTTGAAGAATTTTGGTGTTGGAAGGGTTTACGGCATTATCGGCACGTCTATTGTTGACTTCGTCGATGCGCTTTACGATTACAGGGAGGAGATAAGGTACATCTCCTGCCGTCACGAGCAGGTTGCCGCCTCGATGGCCGATGCCGAAGGAAGGCTGACGGGCTTTCCGGGAGTCAGTTTAGTTCACGCCGCCCCCGGCACACTCAACGCAGCCATAGGCGTTGCCAACGCCTACAAGGACGGCTCACCCATGGTGGTGATTTCGGGAGGGGCTAAGAGGAAGCTCTACGGAAAGAACACGATGCTCGAGGTTGACCAGCAGTCCGTAATGAGGCCGATAACCATGGCGACTTTCAGGGTTGAGGATGCGGCAAAAGCTCAGAGCATCATTGCCAAGGCATTCTCCATCGCCGTCAGGGAGTGCGGGCCCGTTTATGTGGAATTTGCTGAGGATGTTTGGCTTGAAGAGAGTAGCAGCGAGGATGTCAGAATTGAGGCCGAGAAACCTAGGGCAGGTGATGCCGAAATCGAGAGCGTTGCTGAAATGCTCAGGGAAGCTAAGAAACCGCTGATACTTGCAGGATTCGGTGTGAACAGCGAGGAAGGGAGCGAGCTTCTAACGCAGCTTGTAGAGAAGACGTCGATACCCGTCGCCACAACGGGCAACGGTAGAGGGGCGTTGGATGATAATCACAGGCTCTGCTTGGGCAGAGCAGGCTTCGGAGGGGGGAGCATCCATGCTGATGAGGCTTTGAGAAACTCGGACTTCCTGCTCTGCCTCGGCTGCCAGCTCACGGACGTCACAACCTACGGCTACAACTGGATGCCGTCCGGAAAGGTTGTTGCAGTCACGCTTGACAGGGAGGCGGGGAAGAAGCTGAACTACGCGCTTGTAAGCTACAGTGACGCGGTTGATTTTCTCAGAAGGCTTATTGAGAAAGTTGAAGGTTACAGAGCGCCTGAAAGCTGGCTGCACGAAATCGAAGTCTGGAGAAAGAGCTGGGAGCAAATGGTTGAGAATGCCGTGAACATGGAGTACAAAGGCTTTGCAAACCCCGCAAAGTTCTTCAAGAAGCTCAATGAGGCTCTACCTGAAAATGCCGTTGTTTCGGCAGGACAGGGGATGCATGTGCTGTACCCTCAGGCCTACGTGAAGGCGAGGAGGCCGAGAAGCTACTTGGCGGCAACGAATCACGGTGCCATGGGCTTCGGATTTCCCGCTGCAATGACCGCAGCGCTTCTCGGCTACACCGCCATAGCAGTGGTTGGTGATGGAGAGTTCATGATGACTGTGCAGGATTTGGAGACGGCGGTGAGGGAAAGTATTCCCGTAAAGGTCGTTGTCGTCAACGACAACTCATACAGGGTGCTCTACTTCAGGCAGAAGGTTCAGAAAATGGGAAGGGTTTACGGTACACTCCACACAAATCCCGACTTCGCCGAGCTGGCGGGAGTTTTTGGCGCTGACGGAGTTACTGTCAGCTCGGACTCCCAAATAGAGGATGCGATAGGGGAGATGCTTAACTCGGAAAGGCCGTTCGTCCTCGACCTGCGCATCTCTCCCGACTGCTTCGCGCCCTTCAACCCTCAGCCAAGTGTGAGGATGTAGCAAAGGTTAAATTGTGCCGAGTCTAAGAGATGCCATGAAGCTTTCACCACTTTTTGTTTTGCTTCTCGCTCTTCTCATCGCTCCAGTCAATGCAGCCGAGCTTAGGGTGGCGAAGGTTGAGGTGAGGGGAGAGATAAACCAGGGAACGTATCTGACTCTGCAGCACGCGTACGATTTTGCTTTGAGGGAGAGGTTTGACGTCCTCTTCGTTGTTCTCGACACTCCCGGAGGGCTGCTTAGCTCAACCCAGAAGATAGTCAAGATGTTCCTAAACAGCGAGGTTCCCGTTGTCGTTTTTGTCCCGAGGGGGGCTATGTGTGCCTCGGCAGGCTCAATCATCCTTTTATCATCGCACATTGCGGTGATGGCTGACGGAACGGCGGTGGGGGCAGCCACACCTGTAAGCGTGGGATTTGCAAGCGCTGAGGTTGAGAACAAGACCGTGAACTACATTGCGGGTTATGTTAAGGACATTGCAAGGGAGAGGGGGAGGAATGAGGGTGTTGCGGAGAAGTTCGTGACTCAGGCTTTAACGCTGACAGCAAAAGAAGCTCTGGAGCAGGGAATAATCGACTACATTGCAAACACGGAGGGTGAGGCCATTGAGGGCCTTAAGGGGAGAAGCGCGGAGATCGACGGAAAGCTTGTAACATTCGAGTTCGACACCTACAGGGTTATTGAGGTCAAGAAGCCGCTGCAGGCCAGCATTTACGAGATAATCTCCAGCCCGCAGCTCGCGGCGATTCTCCTCCTTCTCGGAATCTACCTCCTAATCTTCGGCCTCACATCCCCCGGACTCGTGCCCGAGACTGTTGGAGCTATCTGCCTTATTCTGGCTTTAGCAGGACTTGGGGTGATTGGGATAAATCACCTCGGCCTGCTCCTCATCGTTTTGGGCGTAATTTTCCTCTTTGCCGAGCTAATGACACCAACCTATGGCGTTCTCGGTGCTGCCTCGGTGGTTTCGGTTGTACTCGGGCTTCTCATTCTCTTCAACGAACCTTTAATGCCTGAGTCCTTCTACGATGCCTTTCCCAAGTTCGTTGCAGGGATGGGGGTTGGGCTTGGAGGAATAATGACCTTCATGATCATCAAGATTGCTCAGATCAGAAAGAAGAAGAGCAGCGTTGGAGAGGTCGTTGGGGAGAAAGGGGAGGTTCTGGAGTTCTACAACGGCAGAGGATTCGCAAGAGTCAGAGGGGAAATATGGAAGGTTGTGAGCGATGAAGAGCTTGAAAAGGGCGATGAGGTTGAGGTAATTGCTAGAGAAGGTCTTACGCTGAGGGTGAGGAAGATTGGTGGAGGGGGAACTGAGAAGGGAGACGCTGAAGTGGCTGGAGAGAATTGAGGAAAGGGTGAAGGAGATTGAGGGCGATGAGGGGTTCATGAGGAACATAGAGGCCTACATCAGCGACTCCCGGTATTTTCTGGAGAAGGGGGATTTAGTCAGAGCATTCGAGTGCGTTGTCTGGGCGTGGGCGTGGCTCGAAATCGGGTTGGAGGTTGGAAAGCTGCATGAAACTGCGTAAAAGCCTCGGACAGCACATGCTCGTGGACAGGAGAGTCATTTCAAGGATTGTGGGGTATGCGGAGCTTTCTGAAGACGATGTGGTTCTGGAAGTGGGTTGCGGGACGGGCAATCTCACCTCAGCACTCCTTAGAAAATGCAGCGTTGTGGGGATTGAGAAGGACCCGTTGATGGTTAAAAGGCTGAGAGAAAGATTTTCAGATTTCATAGGGAAGGGCAGGTTCAGGCTTATACAGGGAGACGCGCTGAAAGTGGACTTTCCTTACTTTACGAAGTTCGTGGCGAACATACCCTACAAGATATCCTCCCCTCTTACATTCAAGCTTCTAAAGACCGACTTCAGGCTTGCAGTCGTGATGTATCAGCGCGAGTTTGCTGAGAGGCTCTGCGGTGAAGACAACAGGCTCGGAGTTATATCGAAAACCTACTGCAAGGCGGAGATACTGGAAATAGTAAAGCCAAGCAGCTTCAACCCACCCCCGAAGGTTGAATCGGCGATAGTCCGCATAGTACCCGAGCCGGAGGTTTTTGTAGAGGACAGGGAGCTTTTTGAGAAATTTGTCACCTTCGCCTTCAGCATGAGAAGGAAGAGGATGGGGAAGATAGTGCAGGAGTTCAGAAAGAGATACGGTGTGGAGTTAGCAGTGAATAAAAACTTGGCCGAAAAAAGGCCTGAGGAGCTCGGAGCGAGGAAGTTTGCGGAGATTGTGGTGGGAGAATGATTTACGAGCCGGCTGAGGACAGCGAACTTTTGCTTGAGGCTGCGTTGAGGGAGCTCAAGCCCGACGATGAGGTCATTGAAGTAGGTGCGGGGAGCGGGTTCGTTGCTGAGAGGCTTAAAGGAAAATGCAAATGCATTCTGACAACAGACATCTCACCCTTCGCCGCCATGGAGCTGAGGAGGAAGGGCCTTGATGTTGTGATGACGGACATTGCGAAGGGGATAAGGAAGAAGTTCAGCCTTGTTCTGTTCAACCCTCCCTACGTGGAGCTTGAGGATGAGCTGAGAAGAGGAGACTGGCTTGATGTTGCCATTGACGGCGGTAAGAAGGGGGTTAAGGTAATCAAAAAGTTTCTGGACTCGCTCGACGAGATAATGGCTGAAAGAGGGAGGGCAATCTTAATTGCATCCTCTCAGAACGAGCCGGACGTTTTTGATTTAATTGATGAGAGGGGATTTAGATACGAAATCGTTGGAGAGAGGGGACTTTTCTTTGAGAAGCTCTTTGCTATCAAAATCTGGAAAGAATGACGAGTTTTTTGACACTTTCGTCAACCCTGAATTTGCCCAGCGGAGTTTCAACCTCGTCGTCCACAACGCTTACAATTTCTCCCGGCTTAAGGCCGATTTTTGCCAGGTATGACGGGGCTACGATGACCTCGTACTCCCCCTCGGTGGCGTCTGATAGACTGAGGTACTCCTGGGTGCAGCTCTCGCAAACCTCACAATTTCCAGAAATTATTCTGCACACCCTGACGAATGCATCTTCTGTAATGTGGTGCTCCAATTCGCAGCTCAGCTTTTCTGCAAGCTCGTCCTGTATGCCGAGGTAGTCCTTAAAGAAGTGGTAGAGAGCGAGATAGTACTTCTTAATTCTTCTTGCAAGCTCTTCCCCCTTTCTTGTAAGCTTTGCTCCTTTGTACGGCTGATAGTCCACGTATCCCATATCTCTGAGTTTTATTAGCATCTCCGTAACGCTGGATGGTTTTACGTTGAGGATTTTTGCAAGTTCACCTGTTTTTGCAACCTTGCTCGTCTCCTCCTGAATGTCGTAAATCGCCTCAAGGTACTCTTCTATCCTCTCCATTGCTATATTTTAGGTGGGGCTAATTAAATAACACTTTCGCGTTTTTGCAAAGTCTATGGCTCGAACCTCTCGCTTGAGTTGGTTGTGAAGTTCTTTCCGAAGCTTGCGTGCATGACGAACTTGTAGTTTATGTCCGGTTTTCCGTCTTTGAAGGCATCGCCGTGAGTTACGTGAAGTATTTCTCCCACAAACAGTGTGTGGTCTCCCGTCTCGACCTCCTTCACCACCCTGCACTCAAGGTTTGCCTGACACTCTTTGATTGAAGGCACCTTAACCTTCTTTGACTCGACCAGCGTCAGGCTGAGCTTTTCCATCTTGTTCTCCTTCGCTCCGCTCAGCGTTCCAGCCTTCCACACGTCCTTGAGAAGCTCAATTGTTGGAACGGCGACCACGAACTCCCCGCACTCTTTTATTAGCGAATGCGTGTACCTGCTGTGTCCAATAGCCACTCCGAGAAGCTGCGGACTGAAGGACAGAGGCACAACCCAGTCAGCAGTCATTACATTCGGCTTCTCAACACCCGAAACTATCAAATACGTTCTGAGCGGATACAGGTACTCCAGCATGTTCACCACCTCACTCCTCACAGCTCTTTTCTTTCAGAAGGGAGATAAAGTCCTTCGCGCTGCTGACGGAGTAAAGCTCCTCTTTTAAGACAAAAACAACAGATTCAACCTTCTTCTTGCAGGCCTTGTCGGTGATGTACGCAGCCTCAGCATCTATCGCTTCTGATATCCTTCCGAGGAGCCTTGCCCTTTTCTCAATCTCCCTAACCTGCTTGAATCCCGTAAGAATCTGATCCTCTTTAGCCTGCGAGACTGCATCGAAGGGAGCCTGCCTTACCGGATACACCGAAAGCCCAATAACTCTAAGCTGCTCTATTATCTCCCCTTCCTCCCCCTCAACCTCTTCCTCCTCGCTAATGTCAGCCTCAACAAAGTTGAGCAGGTCTATTTCCTTTATCGCAAAGGTACCGATGATTTCCTCAATTTTTGCTGCCGTCGAAAGAGTGGTGTCCGTCCCCTCTTCGTACTTCTTTACAGTCCTCCTCGAAACTCCGAGCATCTTTGCCATGTCTCCTACGCTAAGTCCTAACCTCTCCCTCGCCTCCCTTATTCTCTCGCTGTCGAGCTTCACGTAGTAACCGCCGGGAGCGGAGTAAACGTAGGGGTAAATCCCCTCCACGATGAAGTCGTAGAAGGTGGCGAGGTTGATTACCGGTAAGCCGTAGCGTGTGTAAACAACACCCCTCTCAAGAAAGTCGAACTTGAACCTCTCCCCGATAACGATGGGGCTTGCCTGAAGGATTTTCGTCAGCTTCTTCATCTCTTCCGCCGCCTCAGGTTTGAGAGAGTCCACATTGTAGAGTACTTTTATGAGCAAAACCACGTCATCTTTTCTCGCCACGATATCGAAGCATCTCGGCTTAGTCTCAGCTAAGTCTGCAACGGAAAATTCAGCCTTCTGAAGGATCTTGACGACTGATTCTATCAGGGCGGCGTACATCTACAATGATGTATATGAGTTTCTATATAAGATTTATGTCCTCTGGATTTTCTCTTCCCAGACCTTTTTAACAGCTTCCTCAACAATTTTGAGGCATTCTCTCGCATTTTCCTTAGCCTTCTCAACTATTTCCCTGTAATCGATGCTCTGGTTCTTTATTCCGTGGGCGTAGTTATCCATCGTGCAGACGATGGCGTAACTCAGTCCAAGCTCTCTGGCTATGGTTGCCTCGCTCCCTGCGGTCATGCCCACGCAGTCTGCGAAGCTCTTTATCATCGCAATCTCGGCCTTGGTTTCAAGTCTCGGGCCTCGCGTCTGGAAGTAAACTCCTTTGTCAATCACCGGAAAGCTTGAAATTTTTCTTGCAACTTCAACAAGCACCTCTCTGAGATACTCGTCAAACCCGGGCGTGACGTGGACGAGCGAGTCGTTGTAAATAGTAACGCCGCTGAAGAAGTCGATGTAATCGTGGGGGATGATGAGGGATGGCAGGCTGTACTCTTCCCTGAGAGCTCCAACGGAGCCCATGCCGATGACGTATTTAACGCCGAGCGACTTCAGGGCGTAGAAGTTAGCGGCATGGTTTATTCTGTGAGGCGGCTTGTCCTTTCTCTTCCCGTGCCTTTGAATTATTGCCACGTCAATGCCATCAACCCTTCCAACATCGATTTCCGCTGTTCCGTAGGGAGTCTCAATTCTCGTCTCCTCAACATCTTTCAGAACCTTAATTTCGAGAATGTGCGTGCCCCCGATTATGCCGATCATTCGCTCAGCCTCCAGTAAACCCTACCTCCCTCAGTTCTCTTTTCTATCAGGCCCTTCAGCTCCATGAACTCGAGCACGTCCTCAAATTTTCCGGGGAAAACGGCCTCAAGGGAGTGAATGTTTAACCCCCTCTCGGAAACGATTCTTCTGAGTTTTGACTGGCTCATCTCCCCTTCTTCACGCAGTATCTCGGAAATGAGGCTAGAAATGTCCTCAAAAACGTTCCACGGGAAGATAACCCAGTAGTATTCGGTAAGGTAGTCGCCGAGGTAGTCCGGAATGAAGTCTGACTTTTCCAGCATCAGAAGGGATGCTGTCCTGACCTCATCACCCTCAACAAGCTCTAAAGCCCTGCTCATCGTCTTTCCCGTGTTGATGAAGTCATCAACCACCAGCAGCCTGCTACCCCCGACCTTTTCTTTGCCGTCTTTCACGTCCAGGCAGACGATCCTGGAAACCCCAAGGTAGTCGCTTAGCAAACTTCCAACGAAAATGCCGCCCTTGGCGAGCGCGACAATTCTTTCGGGGATGAACTTGTCTTCCACGATCTCAAACGCAATTTTCCTGCAGAGGCTTTCCACGTATCTCCAGCTCAGAACGAGGTACATTTTACTCACCGTAGAACCTCAGCCTTATAACCTCTCCTCCCGGCCTGTAAACCGCAACGTTGCCGGGCATCGGGTTGAGATTGACCTTTTTCTGAAACTCGGTCTGCGCCTGCCAGGTGGAGGAGTTGACCATGAAAACGCCTCTGTAAAACCCCGTTCCGTAGGTGTGGATGTGTCCGCAGTGAAGAATATCGGGAACGTCCTCAATAACGAGGTAATCCTCCCTTTCCGGAGCCAAAGGTGTTCTTCCACCGTAAATCGGGCTGAGGTGCCTCCTCTTCAGCAGCTCCTCCATGACCTTCTGAGGCTCATCGTAGCTCAGGCGCGGAATTTTCGAAATTATGTCGTCTATGCTCCTCCCGTGGTAAATCAGAACCTTCACACCCTCTATATCGACGTATGCGGGATTTCCAACATGCTCAACGTTTTTAGGAAACAGGCTCCTGATCTCGCCTTCAAACGCTGGTTGAGGTTCGGCCTGCCTGACCGCATCATGGTTTCCGGGAGAGACTATTATTTTGATCTCTTTCGGAATCTCGTCAAGATGGGAGGCTGCAAACTCGTACTGGCCGTAGATGTCGCTTATCGCTAAATCATCCTCCTGACCGGGATAAACACCGATACCGTCAACGATATCGCCCGCAATTACAATGTACTTAACCTTCTCAGCGAGATTCTGGCTTTTCTTTCCTCCAACCTCCCCCTTAAGCCACCTGACGAACATTTCCCACTCCTTCTCGAGGAATTCCTTGCTTCCGAAGTGCGTGTCCGAGAGGAAAACGATGTAAAAATCCCTCTTCTTCTCTCCGTTCCCGTTAATCGGAACGTCGGGAAAAACTATTCTGTTTGCGTAGAGTGAGGAGCCCTTCAGCAATCCTGTTACGCCGATGACCTCGTCACCAAGAAGCTCTCTTGCAACCTCAGCGTTTTTTCCGGTTGCAACGCAGGTTATGGTTCCTGTTGTGTCTTCAAGGCGTATGTAGCATTTGTCTCCCCTCTCGTAGACTTCATTCACCATCCCCACAACGCTAACGTTCCCCCTAACCTTCCCGGCGTGGGCTATGGGGGTGGTGTTTACCCTGCTCCTTATTATCCTTGAAAGCTTCTCAAGTCTGGAGTTGAAGTACATAAGGAAGTCCTCCACGTTTCCCTGACAGCTGGACTTCCCCGTTATGTCCTTTATGACCTTGAGAGCGATGCAGGAGGCCTTTACCTCTTCCACCTTCCTTTCCTCCGGCCTGGGCGTTAGGGTTGCTGGCTTCAGATTTGATAGGTTTCGTAAGAACTCCTCAACAACGCTCTTTTCTATGATGAAACCCCCATTGGCTATGCGGCAAATCTTGTCAACGAGTTCATCGCTAAAGAGGCCGGATTTGCAAATTAGCTCAGCAGCTTTGGGGTCTATGTTGTACCCCCTTACCAGAAACTTCTTCGCCACTGTTGCGGCATCGATATTTTTAATTACCATCCCATCTCCTCCTTAAAGCATGGACACTGAATCCAAGACCTACCAGTTTCTGAAAGATGTCGTCTCAACGTTAATTATCGTTGCGGTTGTGGTGGGTGGAGGTATAGCAATCACTGGCACCTGGCCCTTTATGGTTGCGGTTGAGTCTGGTAGCATGGAGCCACATCTTTATCCGGGCGACGTCGTCTTCCTCCTCAGCCCCTCACGCACGGGTGGAATTGTGACGTGGGAGGAGGGAAAGGAGACGGGATACATGAGCTTTGGGAATTACGGGGATGTTATAGTTTACAAGCCCAACGGCTACGGAAAGCCGATCATCCACAGAGCCATCGCCTACGTTCACAAGGGAGACTACATCCCGGCGATCGTGAACGGCAAGCTCGTTCTGACGAACCAGATAGCTGAGAGCGACGGCTACATAACCCAGGGAGACAACGTGAGGACAAATCAGCTTCCTGATCAGGCTGTTCCTGCAGCGTTCTCTCCAATCGGTGAGAAAATTCTGCCCGTAAAGGAGGATTGGATTATAGGCGTTGCAAAGTTCAGAGTTCCGTATATAGGCTATCTGAGGCTGTTGATTCCCATCTAATTTTGTCTTTTTTTGTCATAGCAAGCGAAAGAATTTTAATGTTATGTATTTCTAACATTATGTTAGAAAAACCTAACAAAGGTGGAATCATGAGGTACGGTAAAATAGGAGTTGCTACGGCAATGGCCGTTGGGGCAGCGGTAGGCTATGCGGTTGAGAGTGGAAAATGGTTTATTACAGTAATTGCAGTGCTGGCAGGAGTTGCTTTGCTCTCACTGGTTAAGAGAAGGGTTGATGAGGTTGTGGAGGATGAGAGGACTGTAAGGGTTGGCGAGAGGGCTTCGAGGAGGACGGTTGAAATTTTTAGCATCGGAGCGGCTTTGAGCGGAGCAGTGATGCTGGCCCTTGATTTACACACGGAGGCTGCTCTCGCTCTTGAGTTTGCGGTCTGCTGCGTTCTCGTGCTATATCTTATCTTTTACGGCTACTACAGCTTTAGGGCGTTGGATTGAGTTGGATTGCGTAGTGAGGAAAATGAGAACGAGAATAAGGGAGTTCAGGGCGAAGTACGGGATGACGCAGGAGGAGCTGGCGAAGAAGGTAGGGGTGAGGAGAGAAACCATTGTTTTTCTTGAGAAGGGGAAGTACAACCCGTCTCTAAGGCTGGCGTACAAAATAGCGAGAGTTTTCAACGCAAGGATAGAAGACCTCTTTATTTTTGACGATGAGGAGCTTTGGGGAAAGTAAAAAATTATTTCAGATTTGAATACCACTCCTTGAGCACAACAAACTGCTCGTGTGTGTTTATCACGTTGGTGTCCATTGGGCTCTTGAAGAAGAAGGCCATCTCCTTCACGACGCCCTTCACACCCTTCTTCTTCGCAAACAGAAGGAATCTCGCGATGTCGAGGATTAGCGGGGCAGCTACGATCGCATCGATCGCATCCCAGATGAAGTAGAACTTCATCAGCTTGCCGAGGAAGCCCTTGAAGTGCACGAAGTCGAAGGCGGTTTTGTTGTCAACGAGGCTCGGGAAGTACTGTATCTCGGTGATGCTGTAGGGTGAGTAGCCAAGCATCTTCTCCAGAACCTTGTCCTTGCTCAGAACCTTGCTCTCCTTGTTGTCCCTGGCCGACAGCACCTTTCCGTCGTAGTCGCCGAGGATGTTGTAGCTCATCCAGCCCACGACCTCCATGTTTCTGTAGGCGAACATGGGGGCGAGGGTTGTTTTGACCAGCGTTTCGCCGGTTTTACCGTCATTGCCTGCATGCGGGACTCCCTTCTTTTCCGCAAGCTCCTTCAATGCCGGGATTGCGGAACCCGGACTGGGTGTGAAGTTTGCATACGGTAAGCCGAGCTTTAATGCAGCGTAGGCGTAGAGCATGCTTGCAGATGCGTATTCTTTCCTGTCCTCGTCGATCATTCTCTCGAAGCCTTCAAGGCTGCCGTGATACTCTTCGCTGTAGTTGGGCAGGGGCTCTGTTGATGCCACGTTTATAACAACTGTCTCGTCGTCAGCGAAGCTCTTGATGTCCTCCTCAATCCTCGAAACCATCTCTGCTAGGCTCAATCCCTCGCCTTCAAGCGTTTTTATGTCTCCGAGCTCCTTTATTCCGCTACCGCAGTTCAACGCAGTACCCTTCCTCGCAACTATGCCTTCAAGATCACTTTTCACGGCCTCCAGAATCTCCCTGTCGAAGTGTCTGTTGAGCTCCCAGTGCTCCTTCGCTGCCTCGTAAGCGTTGCTAAGCAGTCTGATTTCGTGTCCGCCAAATTCGAATGAGAAGGGAGCATATTTTTCAATACCCTCAAAGTGCGGAAGTTCTGAAACGAGTCCGATCTTTGGAGCGATGCCCCTCTCTATGGCCCTCGCTCCGACCATGGCCGTCGTAGAAACTATACCATAAGCGCCTACCAGCCAGACCTTCATTAAGCATCACCTCCTCAGAGAAATTGGAGATGTCTGTGTGTTCTCGAACCTCTCGGAATAAAAAATTTCCTTCAGAAGTAGTTTTTGGCGTTCTCGATTGCTCTTGCCACAATCTCTACAGCGCTCTCAACGTCCTTCAAGTCAACAACCTCCACAGGGCTGTGAATGTATCTTGCAGGCACGCTGACAACCCCTGCTGGAATTCCGGCCTTTGTGAGGTGAATTGCAGTTGCATCGGTGGTTCCGCCCTCAGCAACCTCAAGCTGATAGGGGATGCCGTATTTTTCAGCTGTCTCGGTCAGCCACCTCAAAACCTTTGGAGAGGCAATCAACCCCCTCCCCGATGCGTCTATGACTGTGATTGCCGCTCCCTTACCGAGCTTGACGTCCATGTGCGCCGACTCGCTGCCGGGAAAGTCTGCAGCGACGCAGGTGTCAACTGCAATTGCGGCTGTGGGCTCGATGGCGAAGGCCGAAGTTCTAGCCCCCTTCAAACCGACCTCCTCCTGAACCGTCGCGACCGCGTGGATGGTGACGTCAGCCTTTGCCCTTCTCACCGCCTCGATCATCACCGCAACACCAACCCTGTTGTCGAAGGCCTTGCCCGTTATTCTGCCATTTGCCAGCTCCACGATCTCTCTGTCAAGGGCAACGGGAGTGCCTACGTTGATGCCCATCTCAAGCACTTCCTCCTTGTTGCTAGCCCCGATATCGACGAACATGTCTTTTATCTCGATTCCCTTCTTCCTCTCTTCATCCTTCATCAGGTGGGGAGGCTTGCAGCCGATAACACCGTAAACCTTCTTTTTTCCGTACAAAACGACTCTCTGAGCTAAAGCAATCTGGGAAAACCACCCGCCGATCGGAGCAATCCTGATGAACCCCTTATCATCAATGTACTTCACGGCAAAGCCAATCTCGTCCATGTGCGCTGCAACCATTATCTCCGGCTCTCCTCCATTCTTTGTGCAGATCAGATTTCCCATGCTGTCCGTCTTTACTTCATCAGCCCAGTCTTCAAGCTCCGCCCTTACGATCTCTCTGACTTCATCCTCATAACCGCTAATTCCGTGAGCGTTGCTCAGTTTTGCGATAAGCTCCTTCAAAATACCACCTCATTCAAGAACAGCATGCCTCGCCTCCAAATCTTTTTCGGTAAGATGCTTCTGCATCATGATTTCAGCAACGAGCGCATCGAGGAAAATCATGGCGGTGAGCTCAAACATGGTTCCGAGAGGAGCGAGCTGGGAAAGTATCTCGTCCCTCTCCTGCTTCATCTTCCCCTTCACGACCATCACAACGTCAGCCATCTTCGCAAGGCTCGAATCCCTCTTACCGGTTACCGCAACAAGCTTCGAGCCAATGTCCTTGGCTTTTTTGCTTATGTTCACAACAGACGTAGTCTCACCGCTGCCAGAAATGGCTACAAGAACGTCCTGGTCGGTTATTCTCGGAGTTACGGTCTCTCCTACGACGTAAACGGTATATCCGAGGTGCATCAGCCTCATTGCGAAGGCTTTGGCGATGTAACCGCTCCTTCCGGCACCTATGACGAAAATAGACCTGGCGGAGTCAATTAATTTTATCATTTCACCAACCGTTTCGAGGTCGATATGGTTTCTCAGGTTTTTTATGTGCTCGGAGACAACTTCCAGAAACCTGAGCATCGTTTCGCCTACCATAGGTATTGAATAGTCTTTTTCTCTGTTTTTAACACTAACTATACCACCACCATGTTAACAACGACCTCGGCAATGTCTGCTGAGTAGCCGGCAATTCTTGAAAGGCTGTCAACAATTGATTTCAGGTTCAGTGCCTCCTCAACGTCCTCATTCAGAATGCTGCTGTAGTACTTTCTCTCTATATCCTGAATGTCGTCAAACTCTTCCAGAACAACTTCTGCAAGCTCCAGCTCGTTCTCAATGAATGCAACCATTGCAGTTCTGAGCATTTCGAGGTCTATTTCGACGAAATCGCAAAGGTAGTCGACGGGCTTTCCGAGCTCAATAAGGCTTTCAGCCATGTTTGCGGCGTGGTCAGCAACCCTCTCCAGAGTTCTAACTACAGTTCTGTATTCCTGTATGGTCTCAATTGGAATATCGAGCTGTGCAGCAACATCTGCGTGGAGATTTGCCTGCTTTAACTGCCTTAGAAGCAGGAAGTAGAGCCTGTCAACCTCTCTTTCCCTGAAGATTATTGAGCTGCAAAGGTATCTGTCGTACTTCCTCAGGGCTGTGCAGAAGTCCGACACCATGCCCACGCAGGTGTTCCCCATCCTTCTGATTATTCCTTCTGGCTTTAGCCTTGAGTTGTCGAGGAAAATTTCCAGAATAACCTCTTTCCCTGTGTCCTCGACTATCTCAACACCCATTAGGCTTTCAGATGCCCTCGAAATCGCAGCCCTTTGCTCTTCATCGTAGACTCTAATTCTGAGCGAGTCAACTCCTGCAAGGTAGTAGGAAATAATCCTCCTTAAGAGGGCCTCGTGTTTCACATCTTTTGCGTCAATTTCCACTCGCTTAATGTTGAGTCCCGGATTTTTGGGGTATATTGTGATGAAGTTTTTGCCAACGCTCAGAACGACCTCGCTCCCCGGCTCTATACCGTTTTCCATCGCCCATCTTTTTGGAAGCGTTAGAATGTAGCTGCTTTTTCCACTGAAGTACACCTTCCTGTTCTCGAGCATGATATATAGCCATTTATTGGATATATATCCCTATCGATATTCTACCGTTTAAGGAAAAGGATATATATCAGAGTTCGAACGCTCTGCATGGACTTGTTTATTGTCGTCGCTGGAATTGTTGGCTTTTACGTTGCGTGGAACATCGGTGCCAACGATGCTGCTAACTCAATGGCCACGTCCTATGGCAGCAGGGCATTGACTTTGAAGCAGATTATAATTATTGCCTCAGTACTGGAGTTTACCGGAGCCGTATTTTTCGGTAAGAAGGTTACGCACACCATTGCTAAAGGTATAGTTCCAATCGAGCTTCTGGACCACAATCTGGTGGTTTACGGAGCTTTAGCAGCTCTCCTTTCCGCGGGATTCTGGATCACGATCTCAACCTACTACCATCTGCCCATCTCCACAACGCACTCGATTGTGGGGGCGATGGTGGGTTTCGGTCTTGCAGCGGTCTCGCAGAATCACCTCACCCTAGACCAGATTAAGTGGGATGTTTTGGCAAGAATTGCGTTGAGCTGGGTGATTTCACCTCTTTTCGGTGCGGCTCTTGCTTTTGTTGTTTTTTCCCTCATCCGAGTCCTCCTTCTTGACAGATTTGCGAGTGAAAGTATAGAGCACGTCTTCCGCTATCTTCAGGTTCTCACCGCCTGCTACATGGCCTTTGCCCACGGAAGCAATGATGTGGCTAATGCAACGGGGCCCATTGCCGCAATTATGGGCTACAGCGGTGGAGTACCTTTCTGGGTACTTTTCTTCGGCGGTCTCGGAATTGCTGTGGGAATTGCCACGTGGGGATACAGGGTTATCGAGACTGTTGGGAAGCAGATTACAGAACTGACTTACACGAGAGGATTTTCCGCTGAGTTTGCAACTGCAACAACTGTTTTGCTTGCATCCAACTTCGGCATGCCCGTGTCAACAACGCACACGCTCGTTGGCAGCGTGATTGGTGTGGGTCTTGCTGGTGGTTTGGCCAGTGTGAACCTGAAAATCGTGCAAAAGATTATATTCTCATGGATTGTAACGGTTCCGGTGGCAGCAGCGATGACGATAAGCCTTTACACAATGATGGTGGTGTTCGTATGAAGTTCTTCAGATCAGTCGGAGAGGTTTTCGGGTACTCTCCATTCCGCTCCTTAGCCCAGCACGCCAGAATGTGTGGTAGAGCTGTCGGGCTGCTCCAGCAGCAGTTTGAAGCTCTGAGGAGAGGGAATTACGAGGAGGTTGAGGAGCTGAGAGAGGAGATAGATGAGCTTGAGCACCATGCCGACCAGATTAAGGAAGAAATCAGAGGGAACGTGACCAAATCCCTCATGCTTCCCGTTGACAGGCACGACTTGCTTGAATTTTTGAAGGTTCAGGATGACATACTCAACAACTGCGAGCGTGTGGGGCACATGGTCACCTTCAGGAAGGTCAGCGCTCCCGAAGATGTGTGGGACGAGTTCTTGGTTCTGCTTTCAAAGCTGATGGAGATTGTGAACAACTACGAGGAGATGGTTGAGAGAATAATGCAGCTTGTTGAAACTTCCTTCAGCAAGAAGGAGGTGAACAGAGCTTTGGAGTACGTCCCCATCATCGAGCAGCTGGAGCACGAGTGCGACCTGATCCAGATCGGATTGCACACGAAGTTGTTCAACCTGGAAAATTCCAATCCGCTTGACATTCAGCTGATGGTAACCTGGGTCGTTCATTTGGGTTACGTGGCCAACGCTGCAGCGAGGGCTTCAGACAGATTCAGGATCATGATTCTCGGTCGCTAATTCCTCTTTTGTGTAGTAGTTGTAGATGGCGGTTGCGAGCCCAACTATCATCGGGGCGATGAAGAAGCCGCTGATACCTCCAACCAGCCCACCTCCAATGAAGGCGAGCATCAGAACAAGAGGGTGAATTTTTGAGGTGTACCCGACAAAGTACGGGCGAAGAATAAGTTCTGGGAGAACGTAGAGGAAAACAACGCCTATCAGGAGAAAGCTCAGCCCCCTACCGACGTCTACAAGAAGCAGATATAGCGAGACGGGGAGTATAATCATCCACTCCGCGAAAATCGGAATCAGGGCGGCGAGGAACATCAAGCCTGAGAGCAGGGCGGCGAAGGGCACGTTGAAGTAAAGGAAGAACGGAAGGCTCACAAGCCCGATGAGGATGGCAACTACGAAGTTTCCGAACCAGAGGGATTCGAAGGTAACGTCAATTTCCTCAACAAATCTCCTGAACTCATCTCTTCTGTCCTCCGGAACAACGCTTGTCGTTCTGCGAACGAAGTTTTCCATGTCCGCGAGAGCGTAAAAGCAAACCACGATGGATATGAAAAAGTTCAGAATCAGGAGGGTTGCCTTCTTTGTTATTTCAACCGCTGATGGTTGAATGCTGCTCTGCAAAATGGAGAAAACGTTTGAGGTAATCCACTTCACGTACTCTTCACCCTCTTCTATGCCCATTTTGCTCAGAATGTTGAGAATGCCGGATTCTATTACTTTGTAGTGCGTTATGAGATAAATGGCCTGGTTTAGTCCCTGTATCAGCCCGTAAAACATCAAAACCGATATCGGGAGGATGACGATTGCGGTGGCGATGACGGACGCCTTGATCCTGCCGACATGTTCGATTTTCCTCTTTACCGGCTTGGCTACGTAGGCAAAGACGACGCCCATTACAATGCCGTCGAGCAGCGGTGTGAAGAAGTAGAAGGTTAGTGCGAGAACAACAAGTATTGAAAGCAGCAGAACCAATGTCCAGTATTTGTTCATGCTTATATTCTATTCATCCTCTTTATGTAGCTAACGGTTTTGCGAAAGATTGCGTTCAGGCTGTGGACCTCATATTTCTTAACTCCGGCCCTTCCGAGTATTCTTCTGAAGATTACAACGGTTCTCTTTATCCTGTGCTCCGGATACTGCACCATTCTCAGCATTTCGACGAGATTCGAGAGCGTAACCTCGATGTCCCTAAAGGTGGCAATCTCGTCATCCTCTTGAACTCTTTCGATTTCTCTGAGAAAGTAAAGTATAACTGCCGCGGCATGGCTGACGTTCATAACAGGATACTCTTCGCTCGTCGGCACTCTGACAAGGACGTGGCACATTTCAAGCTCTTCGTTGTAAAGTCCGTAGTCCTCCCTTCCGAAAAGAACGGCAACCCTGCCCTTGGCAACGGAAGGCAGGTCTTCTGGAGCAAGGAGCTCCTTTCTCAGGTACTTGTAGTCCCCTCCCGGAATTCCGGTCGTTCCGACGATCAGATTCATCCTTTGGAGAAATTCTTGCAGGTCCTCAACTACAACAGCATTCTCCAGCACATCTTTCGCGTTAGCGGCGGTGTGGTAGCTTTCTTCCGTAACCCTGCATTTGTAGAGACAGAGCCTCTTTATGCCATAGTTTTTCGCAACCCTCGCAATGAACCCCACGTTCTCGGGAATCTTCAGTTCAACGAGCACGGGCCAAACTTCCATTGTCTCTTCCGCAACTCCAATGTTAATCTTTCTTTCTAAAGCCCCATGGCGATTTTCAGAATTTCCAGTTTCAGCCTCTCGTTCATCCAGCGGAGGTGGGAGAGAAGGAAGTTGTAAACTTCACTGCCTTCTCTAAGGTTGCTTATCATTTTTGGAATGTCCAAGCTCATCGGACAGCTCTTCCTACACCTCCCGCAGGAGAGGCACAGCTTCAAAGCATCTTTTCCCCCTGTAAGGGCATCGAAAAGCGCAAACCTCCCACCGGAAAATTTTTCACCGTAAACTGAGTGAGCGGGGCAGTTCGCGACGCAGCTTCCGCAGCCAAGGCAGTAAAGCAACTCCCTGTAATCAGAGTTTGCAATGCTGCTCCTCCCGTTGTCCAGCAGAATTACTGTAATCTCCTTGGGCCTTCCCATTTTTATCAGCTTCTTTTCTATGTCGGCCGTTTTTGCGGCTCCTGAAACAATTTCGATGAAAGACGGGAGAATTTCACCGGTTGCATAGAAGCTCTGAAGCTTTGCCGCTTTCACAGCGCTCTCAACACTGCTGTATATCTTCTCTATTCCGGTTACAACGATCCACTTTTCAGGCCTCGAAAGAACTTCGAAGACGTTCCCCTCGTTGTGAAGGATAACCACGCTCCCCTCTGCAGTAACCGCATTGGCCCCGGTAATTCCTACATTTGCCCTCTCGACCGCATTTTCAATGTCCTTTCTCAAAAATTCAACGATTTTTTCCGCCTTTGGCGGGATTTCGGTTCCGTAAAAGTCCGAAAGCCGATTTGCAATGCTCTCAACTGAGAGGTGCACAGCGGGTCCTGTTGGGTGAGAGGGATGCTCATTTAGCACTTGTATAAGCCTGTCTCCGATGTCCGTTTCGATTACCTCCATCCCCCTCTTCTCAAGCTCTTCCCTAAGCCGTATTTCCTTAGTGACATTAGACTTCGACTTTACAACAAGCTTCTCCTCTCCAACAACTTCCAAAACTTTTTTCACCGCTTCATAAGAAGTTGGGGTGAGATAAACGTCAAAACCTCTCCTTTCGAGGCTTTCCATCACCTTTCTGAGGAGCTCATTATTACCAACGTCATTTTCTCTTTCCTCTCTCACCTTTTTTGCCAGCTCCTTTACCTCAGGGTAGAGCCTCAAGTTAGCCCTCTGCCTCTCCCTCAGAATTTTGAAAGCCCTGTTCATCGCGATTAGCTTTTCAGCTTTCTCTCTGTCCACACCCAAACTAATTATCAACTATTTAAAACTCTATCTCGTCCATTGCGATTGACTCTCTAAGGCCGAGCAAAAGCTCGAATTCCTGGGGGCTTATTACCGGCTTCTCAAACCTCGCCCCGTCATCGTAGGCTATCCGGGGACAGGCGGTGTTGACGTAGAAGTCAAAGGGCAGGTTGTATAGCTCCTCGGCCCTTACGTTGTTAAGGTAGATTATGCTGCAGAACAGCCCATTTTCCCTTCCGATTTTCTTTAGTTTTTCAGCAAGCCTGAGCCTTCTCTGGCCGGGCTTTGAAGACACCAGAATACCTGCTTTACTCTTCCCCACGCACTTCGAGACCTCTAGGTACCTCTTTTTCTCAAAGTTCCTGGCATCAACCTCCTTAAGTTCACCCGAAAGGGGATTGTAGGCGTAAACCTTTTTCTTGGTGTACATCGCCGCTCCCGTGGCATGGAAAAGCCCATCGCCAATGAAAACAACCGCATCGGCGTTACTGCCTCTCAAAACCGAGTAGTTGCAACCAAGAACCTGTCCCGGATAGACAACCCTCCCCCTTGGACTGCCGATTTCAACCTCGTAGCCTTTGCCTCTTAGCCACTCTGCAACCTCGGGGAGCTTGTGCACGTACTGAGCCGTTGCGATGAGAGCGATTCTCCTTTCATCAACTTTCAGGTCAATTTTTGGGTTGTATTCGATAAAGTACGGCACGTAAACGACCCTTTCATCTTTCAGGATGGGTGTATGGGCGAAATGCAGGAGAACGTCAACTACTTCGAGGATAGAGAGGTCGATGTCGCACGCTCCAAAGCTTGTCTCGCCGGAGATTACAACATCGTACCCCCTATCCTCAATGAGCTGAGCTATTTCTATGGCTCTTCTCTTAAGTCCATCGGGAAGCTGTATTCCGACTTTTTTGGCATTTCCAAGCTTTTCAAACGGGATGGAGATATTATTCATGAACACACTCTGTCATTAGATTTATAAAATACGGCCCGAAGTTGTACTTTGTGAAGGATTTGAAGAAAATCGAAAGCTACCTCGATAAGCTCAGGATAAAGGAGAAGGACGGAGAGGAGAGGAAAATTTACGCTGAGGTGCTTGATGGAAGAACGCTGAAAACGCTTTACAAGCTATCGGCTAAAGGTTACATTACGGCCATGGGAGGTGTTATCAGCACCGGCAAGGAGGCGAACGTTTTCTATGCGGATGGAGTTTTTGATGGCAAACCGGTGGCGATGGCGGTCAAGATATACCGCATAGAGACGAGCGAGTTTGACAAGATGGATGAATATCTTTACGGAGATGAGAGGTTTGACATGAGGAGAATCTCTCCGAAGGAGAAGGTCTTCATTTGGACGGAGAAGGAGTTCAGAAACCTTGAAAGGGCCAAGGAGGCCGGGGTTAGCGTTCCTCAGCCCTACACGTATATGAAAAACGTTCTGCTAATGGAGTTTATAGGTGAAGACGAACTCCCGGCTCCGACGCTTGTGGAGTTGGGAAGGGAGCTGAAGGAGCTTGATGTTGAGGGAATATTCAACGATGTTGTGGAGAACGTTAAAAGGCTCTATCAGGAAGCCGAACTCGTTCACGCTGACCTGAGTGAGTACAACATTATGTATATCGATAAGGTTTACTTCATCGACATGGGACAGGCTGTAACTCTTAGGCATCCCATGGCTGAAAGTTATCTGGAGAGAGATGTAAGGAATATAATCCGCTTCTTCTCAAAGTACGGCGTCAAGGCTGATTTTGAGGAGATGCTGAAGGAGGTTAAGGGTGAGTGAGATGAACGTCGTTGAGCTGGAAATTCCGGAGGATAGGGTTGGTGTGCTGATAGGCAAGGATGGGGAGATTAAAAAGCTGATTGAGGAGAAGACTGGCTGCAAGTTAACCGTTTTGGGCAAGCATAACGTTGTCAAAATCGAGTGCGAGGACGCTCTTGGATTCATGAGGGCGAGGGATGTTGTTTCCGCAATCTCACACGGTTTCTCCCCCGACGTAGCTCTTAAGCTCCTCTACGACGAAAATTTGGTTCTTGAGGTGATCAATCTCTCCGATTTTCTTTCCGACAACGCATTGAGGAGGATTAAGGGCAGGATAATCGGCAAGGAGGGGAAGATGAGAAAGCAGATTGAAGACATGCTGAACGTAAACATCTCCATCTCAGACAAGCACGTGGCGATAATTGGCGATCCCGAAAACGTTGCTGCTGCAAGGGAGGCAATTATGATGCTTGTCGAAGGGGCGCAGCACTCAACAGTAATAAAGTTCATGGAAAGGAAGAGGAGGGATTTGAAGACGAGAAGTCTCGATTGGTTATGAGCTGGCTTATAATAACTGAGAAGGACAACACTGCCAGAAGGATTGCGTCAATTCTCTTCAAAGACGTTAAAACGCTGAAAAAGGGTAGGGTGAGTTACTACCACTCTCCTTCAAACGACGCCTACGTTGTTGGGCTGAAAGGCCACATAGTTGAGCTTGACTTCCCGAAGGAGCTGAATAACTGGACCAAAACTCCTCTTGAGAAACTTCTTCAGGCAGAGCTGGTGAAAAAGGTCAAGGAGAGGACGATTTCCTCTATTTTGAAGGAAATTGCCAAGAAGGCGGACAGAGTTACGGTCGCAACGGACTACGACAGAGAGGGTGAGCTGATAGGAGTTGAGGCTCTGGAAATCGTCAAGTCGGTTAATCCAACTGTTAAGGTTGACAGGGTGAGGTACAGTGCTGTTACGGAGAAGGAGATAAGGTCAGCCTTCTCAAAACCCGTTAAAGTTGACTTCAACTTGGCCAACGCTGCGCTCGCAAGGCAGAAGATAGACCTGATATGGGGTGCCACACTCACCAGGCTCATCTCGGTTCATTCCGGCAGGATGGGCAAGGACTTCCTGAGCGTCGGAAGGGTGCAGACGCCCACTCTAAGGCTGATTGTGGACAGGGAGCTGGAAATTCAGAACTTCAAGCCCGAGAAGTACTACGAGATTTTTGCGGAGTTTGAAGGATTCATCGCAAAGCACCCAAAGAGGTACGGCAGCAAGGAGGAAGCTGAGAAATTATTCGCCAAGATTGGCGAAACGGCGAAAGTTGAGGAATTCACAAGAAGGAGAATGGAGGAGAACAGGCCAACGCCCTTCAACACCACCGAGTTCTTGAGGGAAGCATCGAAGTTCATGTCCCCCCACAAGGCGATGAACATCGCCGAAACCCTTTACATGAACGGCTACATCAGCTACCCCAGAACGGATAACACCGTCTATCCCCCCACCATAAACCTCATTGAAATCGTTTCTGCGCTCTCATCAGTTTTTCCGAGGGAAGCTCAAATCGTGCTATCTCAGGATAAAATAACGCCTTCAAGAGGCAGAAGGGAAACCAAGGACCACCCGCCAATATATCCCACCGGTGTTGCGAAGAGGGGGGAGCTTTCAAAGGATGAGTGGACGATTTACGAGCTTGTGGTAAGGAGGTTTCTCGCGACCCTCGCACCCAAAGCCGTTTGGGACGTTAGAAGAGTCGTTCTCGATAGCAACGGCGTAAAGTTCGTTGCCAACGGCAGACAGCTCGTTGAAGCGGGCTGGAGGGACATCTACATCTACTCAAAAGCTGAGGAAACCGAGCTACCCTTGCTGAAGAAAGGTGACGTCCTGAGAATACTCAAGAAAAGACTTGAGGAGAAGGAAACCAAACCTCCGGGGAGATATTCTGCTTCATCCCTGATCAAAATGATGGAGAAGCTCAATCTCGGCACGAAATCAACGAGGCACGAGATTATTCAGAAGCTCGTCAGCAGACGCTACATTCACGGTAACCCCTTCAGGCCGAGCGAAACGGCCTTTTCTGTAATAAACGTGCTCAAGGAGACTGCGGAGACGATAACGCTGCCAGACATGACCGCTAAGCTTGAAAACGAGATGGACCTCATCGCGGAGGGGAAGAAGAGGGAGCCGGAGGTTGTGGACGAGTCAAGGGAGATGCTCCTGCAGATACTAAGGGCAATAGATTACAGAAAGCTCAGCAAAGATCTGAGGGAGGGTGTAAAGAAAGATAAAATTGTTGGAAAATGTCCAGAATGTGGTGGAGAGCTTGTGGTGAGGCAGTCCAAGGCCGGTAAGAGGTTCATAGGTTGCAGCAACTATCCTGACTGCACCTTCACCCTTCCACTTCCCCAGAATGGGACTTTGTACATCACAGCCAAGCAGTGCAAGGAGCACGAAATCAAGGAGGTCAAAATCAGGACAAAGAAGGGATACTGGAATCTCGGATGCCCCTACTGCAACTATCTCAACTGGAAGAAGGAGAACAGCTAACCGAGGCTCTTCTTGAAAAGCTCTAAAAGGTCGTCTATCGTTTCCACAACCTTAGTGCCGGATTCCGTGAGCTTGTAGTGCTTATCCTCTTTAATGACGAGACCCACCTTAAGCAGAACTTTCAGATGCCTGTCCAGAATGCTTGGATTGAGCTTTGTGTCGAACATCAGCTGCGAGAACTTCTTTGGGCCATCGCTTAGACTGTAGAGGATGTCGCTCACACCCTTCCTCCTGTGGTATCCCAAATTATATTTACACTTTCCCTTCAATCCCACCACCTCCTCACGAACCACATAACTCTCTCTGGAGGAAGCTTGTACC
>LDZQ01001458.1_pt1 | contig 28162 bp, 29 predicted proteins | sample 615361 | NCBI WGS metagenome assembly LDZQ01 (sample SAMN03408297, study PRJNA278302) | terrestrial metagenome | isolation source: oil reservoir sample I2 | place: USA: Alaska, North Slope, Ivishak formation | collected 2013 | reverse complement strand
AACCCAGCTTCTAGGCCAAAACAAGCTGGAACAGAAAACAACTTTTCCTGCTGGTCAAATTGGAGGTCTTGCAAACTATAAAGGATATCAAAGCCAGCTACCCAAAACATAACACCCAATCCCAGGAGTACAGGAGGCAAGGCAAACTCAGGTTTATAAGCAATCCATCCAGCTATGGGAGCAAGTCCCAATACAGAGCCCAAGATAAAATGACAAAACCAGGTAAACCTCTTACTAAAGCTATAACCTGCAGACCAGATAAGTGCTGGAAAAGAAAGGTAAAAACAAAGCTTATTTAAGCCCAAACAGGCCAGGATAAAGATTAAAGCAGCCCCACCTAAATAGAGATAGCCTTCCTTTACGCTTATCTCTCCACTTACCAAAGGACGGTCCTTGGTCCTGGGGTTTTTGGCATCAAATTTTAAGTCAGCCAATCTATTGGCCACCATGGCAAAAGAACGCACACTCACCATGGCCAAAGTGAGAAATAAAAAACTCTTCCAGCCAGGCCAACCTTTAGCTGACCAAAAAAGGCCAATATAGGCAAAAGGAAGGGCAAAAACAGAATGCTCTATTTTTACTAATAGGCAAAAGGCTTTTATTTTTTTTAAAAGCAAATTCTTTTCCAGCATCTTTTTATCCACTGTTTCTAAATACAACTTATTTATCTACTATTACCTTTAAAAACCTTTTTTTACCCACCTTAAGGACATATTCCCCTGGTTCAAACACAAAATCAATAGCAGTTATACTCTGATTGTCTCTTTCCGGCAGATGAATGGCTTTTTGAATACACAATCGTTTGGCTTCACCCTTGGATTTACATAATCCACTTTCAAATAAGATATCCACAATTGTTTTTTTCTCTTTAACTTCAAATACAGGAATATCTTCTGGAATATTGCCTTTGGCAAAGACCAGGTTAAAGGCTTCTAATTCTTTTCTGGCTGCTTCCACTCCATGATAACGGGTAGTAATCTCCAGGGCCAGTTCTTCTTTACATTTTTTGGGATGAAGTTCTCCTTTGCTCACCTGCTCCTTCATCTTTTCAATTTCAGCCATGGACTTGCTGGACAACAACTCATAATAGCGCCACATAAGTTCGTCTGAAATGGACATGAGTTTACCAAACATATCCTTGGCAGGCTCAGTAATTCCAATATAATTCCCCAGGGATTTGCTCATTTTTTGCACCCCATCCAGGCCTTCTAAAATAGGCATGGTTAAGATTACCTGGGGCTCCTGGCCATATTCTCTTTGCAAGGCCCTTCCCACTAACAAATTAAACTTTTGATCTGTCCCCCCCAGTTCCACATCTGCCTGCAAGGCCACTGAATCATAGCCCTGCACTAAAGGATATAGAAATTCGTGAATGGAAATGGGTCTATTTTCTTTCCAGCGCTTGCTAAAATCATCTCTTTCCATCATCCTGGCTACAGTATATTTAGAACACAACTCCACAAAATCTGCAGCAGAAAACTTATCCATCCAGGAAGAATTAAAGGCGATTTCAGTTTTCTCTGGATCCAGGATTTTAAAAATTTGCTCTTTGTAAGTCTCTGCATTTTTTAGCACTTCTTCCCGGGTAAGTTTTTTCCGCGTCTCAGACTTACCTGTGGGATCGCCAATCATTCCAGTAAAGTCACCAATTAGAAAAATAACTTGATGGCCCAACTCCTGAAAGTGTCTGAGTTTGTGAATCAAAACAGTATGTCCCAGGTGCAAATCTGGAGCAGTAGGGTCAAACCCAGCCTTGACGCGTAATACTTTCCTGGTTTTAATTTTTTCCACCAATTCTTTTTCTTCAATAACTTCCACAGCCCCTCTTTTAATAAGGGCTAACTGTTCTTCAACAGGAATCATTTTCTTCCTCCCAATTACAAAAAGCAATGTCCTCACATCTGCCAGTAAGCCTATCTATAGTCAAGCTCAGTCCACAAACCTTGGCCTTTCCCTTAGCCAAATCAAACTTTTGTGGACGCTTGCTTAAAAATCTTTCTATAATAATACCTTTTTCCATTCCTAAAACAGACTCCACAGGGCCACACATGCCCACATCACTAATATAAGCGGTAAAACCATCCAGTATTCTACAATCATTGGTTTGCACATGGGTATGGGTTCCCAGGACTCCACTGACCCTCCCGGCCAAAAAATAGCCCATAGCCACCTTTTCAGAAGTAGCTTCAGCATGAAAATCCACTATAACAGGTCCCTTAAAATTGAGCTCTTCCAGCAACCTATCTACACCTAAAAAAGGGCAATCTATAGCCTCCATAAAAGTCCTGCCCTGCAGATTAATCACCAGAATCTCTCCTCCCTGTGGAAGAGAAAAAAAAGTAAAGCCCCGTCCAGGGGCTAAAGGATAATTTAGAGGCCTAAGTATCCACTCTTCTGTTTCTAAAACCTTAATTATATCTTTAAACTTCCAGATATGATTACCAGAGGTTAGAATGTCTATGCCGGCTTTCTTTAACTCCCAGGCATTTTTGGCATTCAGTCCCAAACCGCCAGAGGCATTTTCTGCATTGGCAATAATAAGTTCATATTCTTTTCTTACCTTGGCTACAAAGGACGTTACTACCTTTCGCCCTCTGCAGCCCACAATATCTCCTAAGAACAATACCTTGAACTTACTTGGCAAAGTCCACAGCCCTTCTTTCTCTAATTACAGTGACCTTTATCTGTCCAGGATAGGTCATTTCTTCTTCTATTTTTTTGGCAATATCCTTACACAAGAGATAAGTATTTTCATCACCTACCTTTTCACAATCCACCATCACTCTAAGTTCTCTTCCTGCCTGAATAGCATAGGCCTTTTCCACGCCATCAAAACTGGTAGCTATGTTTTCCAATTCCTCTAAGCGCTTTACATAATTTTCTAAAAGTTCTTTTCTAGCACCAGGCCTGGCTCCAGAAAGACTATCTGCAGCCTGGACCAAAACAGCCAACACGCTGGAAGGAGTTACATCTTCATGGTGAGCAGCAATAGCATGCACCACTTCTTCACTCTCTCCATATTTTTTAGCCAAATCAGCTCCGATTAAGGCATGGGGGCCCTCTACTTCGTGATCCACAGCTTTGCCTAGGTCATGAAGCAATCCTGCTCGCTTGGCTATTTTCTCATCCAATCCCAATTCAGCAGCCATAATTCCGCACAAAAAGGCTACTTCTAAGGAATGTTGCAGGACATTTTGGAAAAAACTGGTTCGATAATAAAGCCTACCCAAAAGTTTCACCAACTCCGGATGAATACCATGCACCCCCACATCAAAGGTGGCCTGTTCTCCTATTTCTTTTAACTTGTCTTCCATTTCCTTTTCTACTTTCTGCACCACTTCTTCAATACGGGCAGGATGAATGCGACCATCACTAATAAGGCGCTCTAAGGCCTGCCTGGCAATTTCCCTGCGTAAAGGATTAAAGGCAGAAAGGACTACTGTCTCTGGTGTATCGTCAATAATAAGGTCAACTCCAGTAACAGCCTCTAAGGCCCTAATATTTCTACCTTCTCGTCCAATAATCCTACCCTTCATCTCTTCACTGGGAAGTTCTACCACTGTAACTGTATTATCAATTACATATTCTCCAGAATAACGCTGTACAGCTGTGGCCAAAATTTCTTTGGCTTTTTTGGCAGCCTGTTCTTGAGCTTCCATTTCAATCTGACGCATTCTCTTGGCTGCTTCATGCCGAACCTGATTTTCCATTTCAGCCAGTAAAATCTTTTTGGCCTCTTCTCTGGTAAGACCAGAAACTTCTTCTAATTTTTTGGTTTCTTCCAAAATCAGAGCATCCAACTCTGCTCTTTTTTCTTCTAATCTTCTCTCCTCTTTACTGAGTTTACTTTCCCAGGAAAGAAGTTCTCGCTCCTTTTGAGAAACATCTTCTAATTTTTTTTCTAAACGCTCTTCCTTTTCCTGCAGACGCTGCTCTTGCTTTTTTAACTCTTTTTCTTTTTCCCGATATTCCTTTTCCCACTCTTTTTTCTGCCGAAAAATTTCATCTTTGGCCTGTAACAGAGCTTCTTTCTTTTGAGCACTGGCTTCTTTTCTAGCTTCTTCTAGAATTTTATCTGCCAGTCGCTTACTTTCAGCTAACTCTTTACCCAGAAAGTATTTATAAAAGAAAATCCCAGCAACAGCTCCAACTCCAAAAGTAATAAAAGCGGTAATAATAATACTACTTAACATAGCTAACTCCTTAAAATATATATAGTAACGCCTCTTTCAGGCGCAAAAACAAAAATATCTATTAAGAGGGGAAAAGAAAACAGGAAGTGCCTTTTTAGATAAAACCCCAAAAGGCCGTGTAGCGGGTAATTTTGAACCTCTTATGTATAGGTGGGCGCCAAAGTAACTCTTTTAGGCTTCCTCTTGTCAGACAAGAGGCCTGCACACCAGAGCTACACAACGGCTCCCAAGAGGTAAGCATTGGCTCAAAAATTATCCCCACTATCACGAACCCCTCAGGGAAATTTTCTCTTCTTGTTCCAATCTATCTAAAAGCTTGGAGATGCTGTTTTCTACCTCGTTAAACTTCTTCTCCAACTCCAGGTAGTCATCTGCCAAGCTTAGACTTAAATATATAAGCAACTTCTCTTTGCTCAGCTTCTTTCCCCTCTCTTCCAGTACTTTAAACCTTTCTTCTAAAAACAACCTGGCTTTATTTACACGGTCTGGAGGCACATTACTCTTAAAGGAAACCTCCATACCCAAAATTTTTAAATTGTAGCCAGTCATCATCTTTATTCTATATTGAGTTCTTCTATTTTTTGCAACAACTTCTCTATTTTTTTTCTAACCTCTTGTTTTTTATTATTTTCTTCCTCCAACTTCCTCTTTAACTCCCAATTTTCTTTTAAAATCTTACGCTGCCTTAGTAAAAGCTCTTCAATTTTTTTTTCCAGCAAACTAATCTGGTTCATTTCAACTTTTTTTCTTTCTAGGAAGAATTACTTGCTTAGCTCTAGCAATAGCTAGAGTATTCTCCGGAACATCTTTAGTCAAGGTAGAACCTGCTCCCACCAGGCTTCCTTTACCAACTTTAATAGGAGCAACCAGGGCAGTATTACTGCCAATAAAAGCACCCTCTTCTATAATGGTTTGATGTTTATTTTTACCATCATAATTACAAGTAATGGTACCAGCTCCAATATTCACTCCAGGTCCAATGTCACTATCTCCAAGATAAGTTAAGTGATTGGCCTTGCTGCCTCGTCCCAGTCTGCTTTTTTTCACTTCTACGAAATTACCAACTCTGGATTCTTCTTCCAAATAAGCTCCAGGCCTAAGTCTGGCATAAGGACCAACATTTACTCCCCTTTTTACCTTAGCTCCTTCTATATGACAAAATTCATGGATGGTCCCTTCAATCTCAGAATCTTTAATAAAGGTATAAGCACCAATCCTGGCAGAAGCATAAATTCGAGTTTTCCCCAGAAGATGAAGCGGACCACTCAGGACACTTCCCTTTTCCAGTTCAACTTCAGGTCCAATGACCACACCCCAGGGTTGTCTGATAAGTACACCCTGCTCTTGCCAGTAATTTACAATCTTTTGGCGTAAAAACTCCTCTTGTGAGCTAAGTTCGTAAACAGTATTTATGCCCAACAACTCAGAAACATTACCTAAATTCACTGCTTCAACTTTAAAACCTCTTTTTTTAGCTATACCAATCAAATCGGTAATATAATACTCTTTTTGAGCATTTTCTGCTTTTAATTCAAATAGGCATTCCTGTAAAAATTTGAATTTAAAACAATAAATTCCAGCATTTACTTCCCTAATTGCTTTTTCCTGTACTGACAGGTCTTTGGATTCCACAATCCTTTCTACTTCAAAATTAGAATTTCTCAACACCCGTCCATAGTCTTTGGGATTTTCCAGAGTTAAAGAAAGAAAACTCAAGTCAAAATCCTTTCCTCTATCCAATAACAATTTAAAATGCTCAGGTTCCACTAAAGGAGTATCTCCATTGGTAACCAAGATATACTCTGGCTTTTTTTGCTCAATTAAAGGCCAGGCCATTTGCAGGGCATGTCCGGTACCCAGCTGACTTTCTTGCACGATAAATCTATCTTTATATTCTGGGAAATAATTTTCTATAACTGCCCTTTGATATCCTATCAAAGGATAAACTTCTGTATCAGCCACTTTCTCTAAACTCTTTAGCACATACCAGAGTAAAGGCTTTCCCAGTATTTCCTGCATCACCTTGGGACCTGTAAGCCCCATTCTCGTCCCTTTTCCTGCAGCTAAAATTATCCCCAAAACCTGCATAAATTCATTACTCCTTTAAAAAAGAAATGCCCCACTCTTTGGCTATTTTAAGAGTGGGGCATTTAAAAAGCAAGTTAACTTTTAACTACATTTTGCAAGTACCAGCCTGCACAGCGCTTTCTCTACAGCGCATCCTATGTAAGGCTTTGGCGAGAGAAGCTCTTGCTCTGGCATAAGCCTCTCTATCTGCTTGCTCTTGAAGTCTTTGCTGGGCTCTTTCTAAAGCCTTTCTAGCCCTTTCCACATCAATTTCTTCAGCCTTTTCAGCCAGTTCAGCTAAAATAGAAACTTTATTTTGCCCTACTTCTGCAAATCCCCCAGCAACAAAGACATAAAAACGTCTACCATCTTTTTTATAATAAAGACTGCCCACTCCCAAAGCAGAGAGAAAAGGGATGTGGTTGGGCAAGACCCCAAACTCACCCTCTACTCCAGGAGCAGCTACATATTCCACTTCCTCAGAAAGAACCTTTCTATCTGGAGTCACTATTTCTAACTTTAATGTACGTGCCATGATGTCACCTTTTTTTATGCTTCTTTAGCTTTTTCTAAAGCCTCCTCAATTGTACCAACCATATAGAAGGCCTGCTCAGGCACATCATCGTGCTTACCTTCGATGATTTCCTTAAATCCTCTAATGGTATCTTCCAGCTTTACATAACGACCAGGCTTACCTGTGAACTGTTCAGCAACATGGAAGGGCTGAGACAGGAATCTTTGAATTTTTCTAGCTCTGGACACGATAAGCTTATCTTCATCAGAAAGCTCATCCATACCCAGGATAGCAATAATATCCTGCAAGTCTTTATATTTCTGCAAGATCTGCTGTACCTGACGAGCAACCATGTAGTGCTCATTACCCAGAACATTGGGGTCCAAAATACGAGAAGTAGAATCCAAGGGATCCACCGCAGGATAAATACCAAGCTCAGCAATCTGACGGGAAAGAACGATGGTACCATCCAAGTGAGCAAAGGTAGTAGCAGGAGCAGGGTCAGTTAAGTCGTCCGCAGGTACGTAAACAGCCTGAACAGAAGTAATAGAACCCTTCTTGGTAGAGGTAATTCTTTCCTGTAAGGCACCAAGGTCAGTGGCCAAGGTTGGCTGATAACCTACTGCAGAGGGCATACGTCCAAGCAACGCAGATACCTCAGAGTTGGCCTGAGTAAAACGGAAAATATTGTCAATAAACAAGAGTACGTCCTGATTTTCTTCATCACGGAAATATTCAGCCATGGCCAAAGCAGTCAAAGCTACTCTAGCTCTAGCTCCTGGAGGCTCGTTCATCTGACCATAAACCAAACCAGCTTTTTCCAATACGCCAGCTTCCTTCATTTCCAAGTAAAGGTCAGTACCTTCTCTAGTTCTCTCACCAACACCAGCAAACACAGAAATACCACCGTGCTGCTTAGCGATGTTGTTAATAAGCTCCATTAAGATAACGGTCTTACCTACACCAGCACCACCAAACATTCCCAGCTTACTACCCTTGGGGAAGGGGATGAGCAGGTCAATAACCTTAACACCTGTTTCCAATAGCTCAATCTTGGTGCTCTGCTCTACAAAAGCAGGAGCTTCTCTGTGGATGGGGTACATCTTTTCACCCTTAACAGGTCCCATATCATCCACAGGACGTCCCACTACATTCAATACGCGACCCAAAGCAGACTTTCCTACAGGTACCTGGATGGGAGCACCAGTATCCTTTACTGGCATTCCCCTAACCAGACCATCAGTAGTATCCATAGCTACACAACGAACAACATTGTTTCCAAGGTGCTGGGCAACTTCTACAACCAGGTTATCAGGTTCATCACTAATAGTTGGATTACTTAAAACCAAGGCATTCAAAATATTAGGAAGTTTCCCCTCTGGGAATTCCACGTCAATAACGTTACCAATAACTTGCACAATTTTGCCTATATTTTCACTCATTTTAAAAGCCCCCTCTTAATTTAAGCATTTTTTAAGGCCTCAGCACCACCCACAATATCCATGAGCTCAGAAGTGATGCTTGCCTGTCTTACTTTGTTAAAGACTAGAGTTAAAGAGTTAACCAACTCATCACAGTTTTTAGTAGCATTATCCATGGCAGTCATTCTGGCAGCATGTTCACTAGCAGAAGTATCCAGTAAGGCTCTGTACACTTGGACTTTTACATAGCGAGGTAAAAGTTCTGCCAAAAGACCTTCCACAGAGGGTTCAAAGATGTATTCACTACTTACTCCAGCTTCAGCCTCTGACTCTACAGGAAGAATCTTATTTACCACAGGCTCTTGTTTTATCACTGTAACAAATTTACCAAAAACAGCATAAACTTCATCCAATTCCTGATTCAAAAAATTGCTAATAAGAAATTCACCTATCTCATTAGCTAATTGAAAGTCAAAGGTATTTAATACATCTACCTTTGCATCTATGATTTCAAATTCTGTTTTCTTAAAAAAGTTACGGCCTTTCTTCCCTACACAGATAAATTTTACTTCCTTTCCTTCGGCCTTTTTTTCCAGGGCTAATTTTTTGGCAGCATTACACAGATTGGTATTAAAAGCTCCACAAAGCCCCTTATCCGAAGTAACCAAAACAATGCCTACTTTTTTTACTTCCTCTCGTTTTTCTAAAAGAGGATGAATAGAGGCATCTGCTCTGCCAGAAAGGTCAGCTATGATTTCATAGTATTTATCAGCATAGGGACGAAAGCGCTCAATCCGCAACTGGGCGTTGCGTAACTTTGCCGAGGCCACCATATTCATGGCCTTGGTTATTTGCTTGGTCTTTTTGACCGCATCGATTTTGCGCTTAATATCCCTTAATGATGCACCCATTATATTGTCTCCCTTTAAGCCTTAAAGGTCTTTTTAAAATCCTCAATAGCCGCAGCAAGCTTCTTATCCAATTCAGGACTTAAATCTTGAGTTTCTTTGATCTCCTTTAAAATATCACTTCTTTGATTTCTCATATAATCTAAAAGACCATCTTCAAATTTTCTTACAGCTTCTACAGGCAAATCATCCATAAACCCACGAGTACCAGCATAAAGAGATACTATTTGTTCTTCAACAGGCATAGGTTGATACTGAGGTTGCTTCAAAAGCTCTACCAATCTCTCACCACGAATGAGTTTTTGTCTGGTAGCCTTATCTAAGTCAGAACCAAACTGGGCAAAGGCAGCTAATTCACGATACTGAGCCAAATCCAGACGCAAGGTACCAGCAACCTTCTTCATAGCCTTAATCTGAGCAGCACCACCAACCCTGGATACAGACAAACCAACATTAATAGCAGGACGAATACCTGCGTAAAACAGGTTGGGTTCCAGGTAAACCTGACCGTCAGTAATGGAAATAACGTTAGTAGGAATGTAAGCAGATACGTCACCAGCCTGGGTCTCAATGATAGGTAAAGCAGTCAAAGAACCTGCCCCCAAACGATCATGCATCTTAGCTGCACGTTCCAACAAACGGGAATGTAAATAAAAAACGTCACCAGGGAAAGCCTCACGTCCTGGAGGACGTCTTAAAAGCAAGGACATTTCACGATAAGCCACAGCCTGCTTGGAAAGGTCATCGTAAATAATAAGGGCATGCTTGCCATTATCTCTATAATATTCACCCATAGTACAACCAGAATAAGCAGCAATAAACTGCAAAGAAGCAGGTTCAGAAGCTGTAGCTGCAATAACTGTAGTGTATTCCATGGCTCCATGCTTTTCCAGGGTGTCTACCACCTGAGCCACTGTAGATTTCTTTTGTCCAATGGCAACATAAAAACAGTAAATATCAGAATTCTTCTGAGCTAATATGGCGTCAATACAAACAGCAGTCTTACCTACCTGACGGTCACCAATGATAAGCTCACGTTGACCACGTCCAATAGGAGTCATGGCATCAATAGCCTTTAAACCAGTATACATAGGTTCATGTACTGGTTTTCTAGCCATAAGACCTGGAGCCTTTATTTCTACAAAACGGTATTCTTTAGCCTGGATAGGGCCTTTCCCATCCAAAGGATTACCCAAGGGATCAATAACCCTACCAATAACTGCATCACCTACAGGTGCCTGAACAATTTTGCCAGTCCTTTTGACCAGGTCACCCTCTTTAATGTGAGTATCTTCACCCAAGAGAGCAACACCCACACTGTCTTCTTCCAGGTTAAGAACCATTCCCATAACGCCACCAGGGAACTCTAAAAGCTCCATTGCCATAGCATTTTCTACACCATAAACTCTGGCAATACCATCACCCACAGACAGGACCACTCCTGTCTCACTCATCTCTACACGTTGTTCGTAGTTCTTAATTTGATTTTCAATGATTTGACTAATTTCTTCTGCTCTGATTTGCATGGCCACTACTCACCCCTTTTTATGTTTTCTTTCAAAATTTGTAACTGAGCCTTAATACTGGCGTCTAAAACCTTATCCCCTACCTTTAAAATAAGTCCACCCAGGATGTCTGGATTAACTTTATAATCCAAGACCACCTTGGCTTTGGACTGCTCTGCCAACTTGGTAGCAATCTCTGATTTTAGCTCTTCTTCCAGTTCGATAGCTGTAAACAGTTCACCCCTGATAACCCCACTGGCCAAATCCAAAAGATGGCTATAATAAGCCTGAATCTCTGGCAAAAAGGCCAATCGATTTTTATCAGCTAAAAGAAAGCAAAAATTCTTAACCATTGGTTCTGGCTCAATCTTCTCCAGAACCTTACTCAAAACCGCCTTCTTTTCTTCTACAGTAAAAATGGGATTGGCAAATATTCTAAGAAGCTCAGGGGCTACATTCAAAACCTCTATTACAGCATCTAGACCCTTACCATACCTCTCTAAAGCTTCTTGCCCTTCCTTTTGACCCAGGGCAAAAAGGGCTCTTGCATACCTTCTAGCTACTATGTTCCCTCTCAATTTACCACCACCTTTGTTAGATATTCATTAATAAGTTTCTTATGAATATCCCCACTCAGCCTCTCTTGAATAATTTTTTCGGCAGCCTCTACAATCTTATCTGCCAACTCTGCCTTTACCTGCTCAAAAGCAACTTTGGCTTCCTGCTCAGCGGTAATCTTGGCCTGCTCTTTAATCTGCTCAGCAGACTTTTTAGCCTTCTCAATAATCTGAGCTTTCACAGCCTCACCTTGCTCTCTAGCTGCCTGCAAAATAGCCTCACGCTCCTGCTCCAGATTGGCAATCTTACTCTCCACTTCCTTCAACCTAGCCTCAGCTTCTTTCTTCCTATTTTCTAAATCAGCTAATCCACTTTCAATTTGATAGGAGCGACCAGAAAAGAAATCTCGAATACGTTTCCCTACCAACTTATAGAGAATACCCACCACTAGCACAAAATTAATCACTCGATAAAGGAAATTCATCCACTTATCGCCATGACCTCCACCACCTTCTGAGGCCCAGGCTATTCCTGCTGCAAGCAGGAACATCAGGCTAAACCACAAGATTTTTTTCCACCTGCTACTCAATTTACGCCCTCCTCTTGCCCTATTTTTTTAGGCCTCTCCCAAAATCTTGGAGGCCACTTTTGCCGCATAATCACTTACTTTTGTCTCTAAAGCCTTTAACGCAGCGTTACGCTCCTGTTCAAATTTGTCTCTAGCAGCCTTAATTACTCCAGCAGCTTCATTCATAGCTGCCTCCACCAAAGATTTTTCCTCGGCATATCCTTCTTCTTTTAACTTACTCCTAATTTCTTGAGCCTGCTTTCTGGCTTCATCCAGAGAGACTTCATAAGAAGAAAGTTTTTCTTCTGCTGCATTGGAAAACTTTTCTATTTCCTCCAAACGAGAAGCCATTAACTCTGCTCTTTTGCGCATATTCTCGCGAATAGGACGAAATAAAATAAGGTTTAAAACCAAGAGAGCAATCAAAAAGTTAACCAGTTGGACAAAAAAGGTAAAATTTAATTCAATCATAGTGCCCCCTTCAAAGTATGTGAATTTTTGTTCAAAGTCAGTCGGGCTTTAGCTAATTTTAAGGTCTGTGTCAAAGAGTTTTTCATAAAAAACTAACTAAAAATAGCCAACAGGGCCTTAACTCTGTTATTGTTAAAGAATTCACATAGTTTCTGGGGACTCAATCTTTCCCCCAGTTTTCATACTCACTTGTCCATGAATCTTAGCCCCCTCTTCTACTACCAAAACACTGGTCTCCAAATTACCCAAAAACTGAGCTCCCTTATAAAATACGGCTCGATTGGCAACTTTCACTTCACCTTCGATCTTACCACTAACCATAAGTTGCTCCACGCTGATATTACCCTTTACTTCCGCATCTTGCCCCACAACCAAGGTTCCTTGCGAGTCAATCTCACCATTAAAACTACCATCCAGACGTACCGTACCCTGAAACACCAGCTTTCCCTCATAATGGGTGCCTTTACCCAAAAAAGCATTAAAATCGTCTTTGCCCATTTCTTCACTCCTAGATTTTTTTGAAAATAAAGCGCCGCATACCAACATTTATCACCAACCCCACTAAAATAAAGTTAATAATTAAAGAAGTTCCTCCATAGCTAATAAAGGGAAGAGGAACTCCCACCACAGGCATTAAACCCAGGACCATTCCCATATTAATAACAATTTGCCAAAAAAAATAAAAAAAGATCCCCACTACCAAATAACGACCAAAGGCATCTTTGGCCTGAAAAGCTATCTGCAAAATAGAATAGAGAAAAAAACAAAATAAAAAAAGCAAAAAAATAGTCCCCATAAAGCCCCACTCCTCTGCAAACACAGCAAAGGCAAAATCCGTATGCTTCTCAGGTAAAAATCTTAGTTGACTTTGACTTCCAGCTAAAAAACCTTTACCCCAAAGTCTACCAGAACCGATGGCTATCTGGGACTGAATGACATGGTAACCAGCCCCCAAAGGGTCTCTAGAAGGATCTAGAAAATTTAAAATTCGCTCCTTTTGATAATCATGTAAAAAAAACCAAAAAAGGGGTAAAATTAAAGGGAATAAAAAGACAATAATTTTTACCAATCTCTTTTGAATTCCCTTATAAAAAATCATCCCTCCAATAATTAAAAGCAATAACAATGCTGTACCTAAATCTGGCTGTTTCATAATTAAAAAAGATGGAATTAAACCAATACAACTAATCTTAAAAAAATCCTTTTTACTTAAAACACCTTCTGTTTTACTGAGTAAATAGGCAACTAAAATGAGAGTGGCAATCTTAGCCATTTCGCTGGGTTGAAAACTAAAAAACCTTAAATCTATCCATCTCCTAGCTCCATAAACTATTTTTCCAAATTTAAATACTGCTAACAAACAACCAATAGAAACACCATAAAAATAGATAGATATATATTTTAAATGTCTATAATCTATAAAGAGAGAACTTAACAAGGCAAAAAAACCAATTAAACCCCAAATAGATTGTTTTATAAAAAAAGGAGTAAAATTTAAACCGTCCTCTAATCTATAGACACTAGCAGAGAATAGATTTATAACTCCAATTATAAAAAGAATAATTACTAAAGAAAAAAATTTAAAATCTATATTTTCAATTAGTCTTCTATCTATCATTTTTCTGTTTTAGATATGTATATATTTTTTTTACAATAGGACCACTTCCAGAAGCCCCATGCCCACCATGTTCCATTAAACAAACTACCACATACTTTTTCTGGTTAATTACCCCAAAACTGGCCATCCAGGCATGATCTCTATACTTATAAGGAATTTCTTCCACTTCCTTTTCCAAGTCTTCCTCTTTTAATTTTACTACTTGCGCAGTACCTGTTTTAGCGCCTATCACTATGCCTCGCTCTTTTAAACTTCTGGCTGTTCCTCGATCGTTTTCCACTGTTTCAATCATGGCTCTCCGAATAAACTCCAAACTTTTTTGAGAAAAAGGCAATGTTTCTGGAAACATTTTTTTTTCTTTTAAAAGCAAAGAAGGTTTATAAGTAATTCCATTGTTGACAATACCTGCTACAAATTTAGCTACTTGCAACGGAGTTACCAGGACATAGCCTTGCCCAATGGATATATTCAAATTTTCCCCCTTTTGCCAGCCTTCTCTGAATCGTTTCCTCTTCCACTCTTTACTGGGGAAAAATCCTGCCTTTTCATAGGGTAAATCAATCAAAGTAAGCCTCGAAAAACCACTGGCTACGACAAAAGACTTTAGTTCATCAATATCTAAGCCTTCTCCTTGTTTGTAGAAATAAACATCACAGGACTCCACTAATGCCCTTTTTAAATTTACCCAGCCATGTCCCTCCTTACGCCAGCATCTAAAGACCCTTAGCCCCAATTTGTAATCTCCGGAACAAAATACTGACTCCAAAGGATCAAGAGATAGTCGATTCAAGAAAAAACCTGCCATAACTAACTTAAATACAGAACCTGGAGGATAAGTCCCCTGAATGACTTTATTTTGCAAAGGATGAAAAGGATGTTTTAACCAGCTTTTCCATTCTTTTTCCTTTACTCCAAAAACAAACCTATTTAAATCATACCCCGGAGAACTTACCAAAGCCAAAATTTGTCCTGTCTCCGGCTCCAACACTACCACCGCTCCAGCTTTTCCTTCCAGGAGATGGTAAATATAATTTTGCAACTCCAGATCTATACTTAGAAACAAATCCTTTCCAGGTTGCGGTAGCTCGATTAAAGACTCTTTAAAAACTCTACCAACAGCATCAATTTCTAATTTTTTTTTCCCTTTTTTTCCTCTTAAGATGTCTTCATAACTCTTTTCTATTCCACTTTTACCTATATAATCTCCAGGATCTAAATTTAAATCATTACTTAAATCTTCTTCACTAGCCAAACTTACATAACCTAAAACATGACTTAAGGCATAAGCATAATTATATTTTCTTCTTGGTCTTACAACTATCTTCAAAGCCGGCCACTTATAAAGTCTAGACTCTATTTTAGCTAATTCAGGAAAACTTAAGTTAGTTGACAAAATAAGAGGTTCAAAAACTTTTACTCTTTTTTTACCTGTAAAAAATTTTTCTTTCAATTCTGTAAGATCTTTTTTTAAAAGAATACTTATAGAATCTAATTCTTCTTTACAGTCTTTATCTTTACAGTCTTCTCGAATAATAGCTAAGTCATAAGCAGGTTCATTAAAGGCTAAAAGTTTTTTTTCTCTATCTAAAATCAGCCCCCTAGGGGCATACACCTTTACAATCCGCGTCCTATTATCCAAAGATTTCTTAGCAAAATACTCACCTTTTAAAATCTGTAAAAACCATAACCTCACACCAAATACAAATACCACAAAAAATACCAATAAAACTAAAATCTTGGAAGAATAGTCTGCTTCCCAATTTATTTTCGGTTTAAGTAAGTTCATATTTTTTTATTACAAAACAAAAAATATTATACATAAAAAAGGAAAATAAAAAATATAACAAGGTGTTAATATTTTTAATATATATATCCAGGAGGATTTGTGATTCCTTAATTAATAAAAACAAGGACAAAGAAACCATAAAAAAATATATAGCATCAAAAACTACAGTTTCAAAATCAATAAACTCACTTATCAAGTGAAACAAAAAATATTGTACAAATAAAAACGGTAAAAAAATAGAAAACCTTAAAATAGATACACCTTCTAAAAAAGCTAAAGCAATAATACCTAAAACCCAAAAATTAGTATAATTTCCTCTCTTTAAATTATAAAACAAAATAGGAGAAAAAGTTTCAACTATAGGAAAATAAGACATGAAAAATACAGAAAAGAAAAAGTAAAGCAAATAAACAAATAAACTTTTCATGGCCTTAAAATCAAAACTTCTTCCAAAAGATAAGGATCAACTAATAAAGAAGCTTTTACTTCCAAAAAAAGAGAGATATCTTGAGATTTAAAAGAATCAATCTTGGCTATAGGCAAACCTGGTGGAAAAAGTTCATCCGTACCCGAAGTTAAAAGAATCTCTCCCTTATCTAGACTGACATTTTTAGGGACATAAAGCAAATTAAGCAAGGAACCAGGCCCTTCTCCCTTTAAGACGCCAGGAACCCTGTGTTTGGCTGAAACAACAGCAATCTTACTATTAGGGTCACAGGCCAGAAGTACTAGAGAAGAAGTAAGAGAAACTTTTTGTAAACGTCCAATTACTCCATAAGGACTTAAAACCACATCATCTGGCTTTAGTCCCTGAACCTCTCCCTTATCCAGGACAATTGTCTCCAATAACCCCCCTGGCCCTAAACGCTTGGCTAGGATTCTACTTCCTATATATTTATACTCAGGAAAGGGGTTAAGGTGAAAAATACTGGCAAAACGCTCCAAGGTATTTAGTTTAAATTCCAGGTTATGCTTTTCTAGAAGCAGCTTGTCTATCTGTTCTTTTAAAAGGTCATTTTCCTGCTTTAAATTTACCAGATAAATATACGAATTCCAGAAATACTCTCCCTTTTCCTTTAAGTAATCTACAGGCTTTAAAATCCAGCCTACCACTTCCAGCCCGGCCTTGCCCAAGGTTTTATCCAAAATAGCAGTCTTACTGTTAAGAGTATAAAGCAAAAGATACAGGGCTAGAAAAAGAAAAAAAAGCCTCAGGAGATTAGTAGAAGTACGCTTAATCTATGGTTACCTCCTTTAAAACATCCAGGTTTTCCAGGACCTTACCTGCTCCTAAAACCACAGTGGAAAGGGGATCGTCCACTACAGTAATAGGTAAATCTGTGGCCTCTCTAATTAGAGCATCTAATCCTTTTAACAGGGCTCCGCCTCCTGTTAAAACAATACCTTTATCCACTATATCTGCAGCCAATTCTGGCGGAGTTTGCTCTAAGGCAATGCGCACTGCTTGTACAATATTTTCCACCTGTTCAGAAATGGCTTTTCTCACCTCTTCAGAAGTAATGGTAATATGCTGGGGAATACCAGAGACCAGGTCTCGGCCCTTAATTTCCATTTCCATTTCTTCTGGTAGAGGATAGGCCGAACCTATATTAATTTTAATCATTTCTGCTGTGCTCTCGCCAATAAGCATGTTATATTTTCTCTTTACATGGTGAATAATTGCTTCATCCATTTTATCTCCACCAACCCGCACAGACCGACTATAGACCACTCCAGAAAGGGAAATTACTGCCACCTCAGTAGTTCCACCTCCAATATCTACAACCATATTGGAAGTAGGCTCAGTAATGGGCAAATTAGCACCAATAGCAGCAGCCATGGGTTCTTCTATGAGATAAACTTCCCTGGCCCCAGCACTCTGGGCAGACTCTCTAACCGCCCTTTTTTCCACCTGAGTAATGCCTGTAGGTACGGCCACTATAATTCTGGGGCGAACCAGCCTTCTACTATTATGCACTCTGCAGATAAAATGCCTGAGCATGGCCTCAGCCACTTCAAAGTCAGCAATTACCCCGTCTTTCATAGGCCTTACAGCTACAATATTTCCCGGAGTTCGGCCCAGCATTCTTTTGGCATCAGAACCTACAGCCAGGACCTTATTGCCCGAGCGCAAATCTCTACGCACTGCCACCACAGAAGGTTCATTGAGAACTATCCCTTTACCTTTCACATAAACACAGGTATTGGCAGTTCCCAGGTCAATGGCTAAATCAGAAGAAAAGGCTCCTAAAACTTTATTAAATACTTTAAACATATTCTAACTCCAAACTAACTTTAGGTTTAGACTCCTAACTTGAGAGAAGAAAAAACTCAATAGCTATGATGAGATATTTTCCTCTAAATTTATATTTAAAGAAAAAATTTGGTCAAAGAGTGCAAAAAATACCTCTGGATGCAGGGTTTTCCTGTCCCAACCGAGACGGCACCCTTTCCACTCAAGGATGTATTTTTTGCAACCCTCAGGGTTCAGGAACCTCTTTAAAAACCAAGGGTTTATCTCTTAAAGAACAATTTAGCTACTTTCAAGCAAAATTTCAAAAAAAATACAAAGCTCAATTATTCCTGGCTTACCTTCAATCTTACAGCAATACTTACGGACCGTTGGAAAAAATTAAAAAGGTCCTGGAAGAAATAAGTTCCTTCCCTCAGCTAGCTGGCCTATGCCTGGGCACGAGACCAGATTGTTTAGATGAGGAAAAGCTCTCTTTAATTGCTAAATACCACTTTAAAGAAGTGTGGTTGGAAATTGGCCTTCAATCTGCTCACAACCGCACCCTTGCCCTCATCAACAGAGGTCATCTTAAAGAAGACTTTAGTCAAGCAGTAAAAAGGGTGCACTCCTTTGGCTTTAAAACCTGCGTGCATGTAATCGCTGGACTTCCTCAAGAAAAAGAAAAAGACTTTTTGCAAACCATCGAGTTTATCAACAGTCTACCTGTCCAAGGAATAAAGTTTCATAATCTTTATATTTGCGCTAATACCAGGCTGGCTGACCTCTACAAAGAGGGCAAATATATGCCTCTAAGCTTAAAAGAGTATGTAACCTGGCTGAGAAAAGGCTTGGAAAGTTTACGGCCAGACATAGTAGTCCACCGCCTAAATGGCGACCCCCAACCCCAGGAACTCATCGCACCTACCTGGGCTGGCAATAAGCAAGAGGTAATAAAAAACATCTTATTAGAATTGGAACAACATGACTCCTGGCAAGGCAAAGCCAGAGGAACCTCTTTAGTAGAATTAAATCACTTCCTTTTATAGTAAAAAAATAATTGACTCCAGAAAGGTAAGTAAACATTTACTTACCCTATGCGTCTTACTGGAAGAGAAAGAAGACAAAAGATATTGCAGGCTGCCAAAAAACTTTTTGCCAGCAAGGGATTTAAAGGCACCACAACCCAGAAGCTAGCTCAAGAAGCTGGCTTAAGTGAAGCCGGACTTTACAAGTACTTTAAAAATAAACAAGAGATTTACGAAGAAATTTTAAATCAAAAAATTCAAGATATAGATTTTTACTTTCCCAGTGGACAACAACCTAAAAACAATCTAAAAATAGAACTTAGAGAATGTGCTATTAGATTTTTACAGAGAAATATTCAAGATACTACTTTCTTAAAAATTATTCTCTATAGTGCTTTGGAAGAAAATGATTTTTTATTTTCCTTTTTAAAGGAAGTAAGAAAAAAATTTTTTACACCTATAAAAAAATCTATAAAAAAAGGGATAGAAAATAAAAAAATAAAAAATTTTGATGAAGATATTTTAGCTAAATTATTCTTTTCTATGATTTACTATACATTACTCTTAAAAACTTTATTCAAAGATGAAAGTTTTGATGCTTATAAAATTGAAGAAATAGTTGATTTGATTATTGAAATATTTTTCAAAGGAGTGGAAAGTGAATAATAATTTTAATAACCATCGACATCAAAAAAGAATAAAGATATTTATGACTATCGTAATACTTTTAATCATACTTTCTTTTCTTTACTGGTTTTTCCTGGTTAGAGGACGGGAGTTCACTGATGACGCTTATATTCATGCTGATATGGCTAAAATTTCTTCTCGTATTTTTGGTACCATAAATAGTATATTAGTAGAAAACGACGATTACGTAAAAAAGGGTGATTTACTCTTAACTTTAGATGACAGGGAATTAAAGTTAGAAAAAGAATCCCTTTTAGCCGTTAAAGAGCAAATTTTAAGTGCCCTGGAAGCAGAAAAGATAAACCTGGAAATGATAGATAAAACCACTTTAGCTGATTTAGAAAATGCCCAGGCCAATCTTAAAAAGGCTATACACATAAAAACTCAGACAGAAAAAGAACTAGAAGGATTAAAAAAACAACGAGAAGAAACCATAATTTTATTAAACCAGGCCCAAAAAGACTATAAGCGTTACAAAGATTTAATCACCAATAAACTAATATCTCCAAGAGAATTTGAAGAAAAGGAAAATAACTTAAATATCTTACAAGCAAAACTAGATTCCATTGACAAAAAAATAGAATCCTTTGAAGAAGTTTATAAGCAAACCCAGAGTCAAATTAGAAGCTCCAGAGCTATTTTAGAAAAAAGTAAAGCTCTTCAGTTAAATGTCCAAAGAACAAAGCTCAATATAAAGAATTTAAAAGCCAAACTAGAAGAAGTAGAAGCTAAAATAAAAAAGACAGAACTGTATTTAAGCTATACTCGAATTACTGCTCCTATTTCTGGCTATATTGCCCAAAAAAGCATACAGATAGGTGAAAAAGTACAACCTGGTGAGCCCCTTTTAGCCATTGTTCCTTTGGATAAAATTTATGTAGAGGCCAATTTTAAAGAAACCCAGTTAACACACATGTATTTGGGGCAGAAAGCAATTATTGAGCCAGACATCTATCCGGGCTTAAAACTGGAAGGAAAAGTTGTAGGAATTAGAGCGGGCACAGGCACCACCTTTTCTCTCTTACCTCCAGAAAATGCTGTAGGGAACTGGATTAAAGTAGTACAAAGGGTGCCGGTAAAAATTCTTTTTACCGAGCCCATTCCTGCAGAATATCCTCTAAGAGTGGGTCTATCTCTGGAAGTAACTGTGTTTACCTCTGAAAAAACTGGTCCAAGACTCAGGAGTGCCAAGTAAGTGTCTGTACCCAGGGTAAATAAGTGGATAATAGCAGGTACGGTTATCCTGCCTACCTTTATTGAAGTAATGGATACCAGTGTAGTCAATGTGTCTCTTCCCCACATTCAGGGAAGTTTAAATGCAGGAGTAGATGAGTCCACCTGGGTACTTACCAGCTATCTGGTTTCCAATGCCATTATTATTCCTATTACCGGCTGGCTAGCCAGTGTTTTTGGACGTAAACGCTATTTGCTTTTTTCCATTTTTCTCTTCACCTTTGCTTCCATATTGTGTGGAGCAGCACCCAGCCTGGAAATCCTTATTCTGGCCAGAATCCTTCAGGGCATTGGGGGTGGAGGATTACAACCTCTCTCTCAGGCTATTTTATTAGAGACCTTTCCGCCCAAAGAACACGGAGTGGCCATGGCCATTTTTGGTATGGGAGTGGTGCTTGCACCTACCATAGGTCCGGTTTTAGGGGGATGGATTACGGATAACTTTTCCTGGCGCTGGGTCTTTTATATCAATTTACCAGCAGGTATTTTGGCCATCCTCTTAACTATCTTTTTTATTTATGATCCCAGCTATCTCAAAAATAAGGCCAAAAACTATATTGATTATATTGGATTGAGCTTAATTGTTGTGGGGCTGGGAGCCCTGCAAGTGGTCTTGGATAAGGGAGAAAGAGAAGATTGGTTTAATTCTGACTTTATACTTACCTTGAGTATTATTTCAGCCATTAGCCTCACCCTATTTGTACTCTGGGAGTTAAAAAGTAAAAACCCAGTAGTAAACCTAAAAGTCTTTAAAGACCGTACCTTTACCCTGGGAAATATTATTATGTTTTTAGGATTTCTCTCCTTTTTTGGAGGGATAGTCCTGCTACCTCTATATTTACAACAGCTCATGGGGTATACTGCTCTCTGGGCTGGCCTGGTATTGGGCCCAGGAGGTATCTCCACCCTTTTGATTATGCCCATAGCCGGAGCACTGATGAAAAGGGGGGTACAGCCCAAATACCTCCTCTTTTTGGGGCTCATCATTGCCAGTTATGCCCTGTACTTAATGTCTGATTTTAATTTAAGTGCCAATTTTCTCAGTATAGCTTATCCTAGAATCATTCAAGGATTTGGACTTGGACTTTTCTTTGTGCCTTTAAGTGCAGCCACCTATCTCAATATCCCCAAAGAGCAAATGGGTAATGCCACAGGTATATTTAATCTTTTGAGAAACCTGGGCGGAAGTTTTGGTACAGCCATAGGCACCACTTTGCTCTCGCAGCGCTCTCAAGTACATCAGAACTTTTTAGTAGAGCACATCACCCCCTTTAATCCCTTACTAAAAGCCAAAGCCTATCTCTTAAATAAGCTCCTGGAGGGAAAAGAAGCCCTCTTACCTCAGGGAAAGGCTCTGGCCCTATTATATAAACAGGTCCTGGCTCAAGCCCAGATGTTGGCCTTTAATGATTGCTTTTTGGTCTTCTCTTGTTTAACAGCAATCTTAATCCCTTTGATCTTTTTTATGCAGTCCAGTGGAAAAGAATTTAAACCTGTGGTCTTAGAGTAAATAGGGAGGATTTTTATGTATAAAAAATTAATATTCTTTTTCTTTTGTTTTTTTCTTCTAACCCCTGCCTATGGACAAGAAGCGCTCAATCTTCAGCAGACTTTAGAAAAGGGTCTTAAGGACAATCCCTCTCTTCAAGCCTATAAACAGGCCTTAGAAGCCAGTGAGTACAACCTCAAAGCCAAAAGAGGAAGTTTTGGACCATCCTTAACCACTAACTATTCTTACCTTCACTTAGATGAAGAACCCAGGAGTCAAGGACAAAAAGCAGGAGACCAAGACCTCTGGACTTTGAATTTAAATCTTAGTCAGCCTCTTTTCACAGGTTTTTATCTTTTAAATGACTATCAAAAGGCCAAGCTGGAAAAAGAACAGGCTAGCCTACGCCTCAAGCAAGCCAGGATAGAATTGGCTTACAAAATAGAAGAAAGTTTTTTCAATTTTTTAAAAGCCCAAGCTGAAGTCAAAAGTGCCCTCAAAAGCACAGAAAGGTTAAAAAGCCATCTCCAGGTAGTTACCAACTTCTATAATGTAGGCCTAAAACCCAAAATAGAAGTATTACAGGCACAAGTGGAGCTTTCTCAAGCTGAGCAATACCTTATTGCAGCTCAAAACCAACAAAAAACCCAGGCAGCACTTTTAAATTCCCTTTTAAATATTCCCATCACTCAAGAGCAAAATTACATCGGAGAGTTAAACTTTTTGCCTTTAAACCTGAGCCTGGAAGAATGTTTGCAAGAAGCCTGGAAAAATAGGCCAGACCTTATTTTAGCCCAAAAAAGCGTGGAAATTGCCCATAAAGAGAAAAAACTGGCCTTAAGTAGCTTTTACCCTCAGGTAGAGGCTGATTTTGATTACTATCGCTATGGAGAAGATCCCCGGGTAGATGGCACCAAGTTTAAAGATCCAAGTCAGTGGCAGGTCAGTGTAGGCTTGAAGTGGAATCTTTTTGAATCTGGTCAGAGCTTTTATAAGGTAAAACAGGCCCAAAGCAATATCTTTAGATTGGAATCAGAATATCAAAATCTAAAAAACACTCTCTCCTTTGAAGTAAAAGCTGCCTACCTCAAAGTGCAAAGCCAAAAACAAAGCATCATAGTGGCTAAAAAGGGTCTGGCTGAAGCTGAAGAGGGTTTCCGTCTGGCCCAGGCCCGTTATGAAGCTAAAGTAGGCACCAACACCGATGTCTTAGACGCCCAGGCCAGATTAAGCAAGGCTGAAGCCAATTACATCCAGGCCATGGCCGACTATCTTATTGCCCTGGCCAATCTCAATAAGGCCATGGGAAAAGAGGAGTTTTCTTTTTAAGTTAAGTGGATTTCCGTTTTCTAAAGCCCACTTTTCTTTCTGCCAGATAGGCGAGCTCTTTTAGCCTTCTATCTACCAGATCATAGATAGAATTAGGACTAAATCCCCCTCTGGCCAAAGGTTTACCAGCTTTTTTGCCTGTTAAAATTTCCAGGGCCTCTTCAATGGTGGAAACAGCATAAATGTGAAACTTCCCGGCCTTTACTGCCTCCACCACCTCATCCTTTAACATCAAATGCACCACATTATCCCTGGGGATAATAACTCCTTGCTCGCCACTTAGACCCCTGCGCACACAAACAGCAAAAAAACCTTCTATTTTTTTGGAGACCTCACCCACAGCCATAATCTCCCCAGCCTGATTTACTGCTCCAGTAAAAGCCAAAGAAAGATTAAGAGGAACCCTGGCCAGGGCAGATAATAAGGCAGCCAGCTCTGCTCCAGAGGCAGAATCTCCATCAATGTGGGCATAACTTTGTTCAAAACAAAGGCTTCCTGAAAGCACCAAAGGTTTATCCTGGGCAAAGAGGTTTTGTAGATAGCTCTTCAAAATCATCATGCCCTTGGTATGAATAGGACCTCCCAGCTCAGCCTCTCTTTCCAGGTCAATAATTCCCCCATGTCCTACTCCAACAGTACAGGAAATCTGGTGAGGGAAAGCCATAACATAATCCCCCACTTCTACCACAGATAAACCATTAGCCCGCCCCACAGCAAAGCCCGAAGTCTTTACTTTAATCAATTCCCGATCGTAATCTTCCATAAATTCCTGCTCGTACAGGTTAAGGCGAAATTCTCTATTGCGTAAACTCCTTTTCAGGCAAGCTGCGTCAATCTTTTTTTTCTTTTTACTACAAGCCAGGGTGTGGGCTTCTAACATTATCTCCTTTAAGGTGGAAAAATGTAAAGAAAGCTTTTCCTTATCTCCACATAACCGGCTAGAAAAATCTACCAACTCAACTAATCCATCTTTGGTAAGAGGTTTTAAAGACTCTTCCTGGGCAATCTTTGCAAGCACACAGGCATAGTTTACAATATTTTCTTTGGTCCTATAAACTGTACTTTGCAAGTGAGCCTTTAGCTTAAATAATTTTCTAAAGCGTTCATCCTGTTCATAGAGCAATTCATAAAGCTCATCTGTACCAATCAAAACCACTTTTAAATTCAAAGGGATTGGTTCAGGAGCAATGGTTTTGGTGCGAATAAGATCGTATTGATCTCCTGGATCTTCCAGTACTGCTACCTCCTTATTTAAGGCCCTGAGCAAGCCTTCCCAAGAAGAAGGATGGCTTAAGATGTCTTCCACCTTGAGGATTAAAAATCCCCCATTGGCCCGATGGATGCTCCCACTTTTAAGCAGGGTAAAATCCGTATAATAGGTTCCCAGCTCAGTTTCGCGTTCAATGCACCCTAGTAAATTGAAATAATTGGGATTATCCTCCACAATTATGGGCGGAGCATTTAAACAGGAATTATCCACAAAAAGATTCACTTCATAGCGCTGAAAAAAATCTTCTCCCCCGCCAAAGAGATCCTGGGATAAAGAAGCACGGCTGTCTTTTTTGCGAAATTCTTCTAAATTTTCTAAAATGTCCTTTTTTAATTCTCCTAAAAATTGCTTTAGTTTGGGAAACTGGCCAAATTCCTTTTCCACAGGGTCTAGGGCCTGCTTGATTTTTTTGGAGGCAACTTCTTGTTCCAATTTGCGTTCACTTTGCCGAAAATCTTCTTCTTCCTTTCCCATCTTGCGGGTATAATCTAAAAGCACCTCCATGACCTTGTTGCTTTTAACCCGCAGTTCTTTCTTGATCCCAGGCTCAAGTTGCTCAAATTCTTCAGGAGTCATTACTTTTCCTTCAAAGACAGGATATAAAGTAATACTCTCCTCATCCATATTCAGACTAAAACCATCTTTTTGAGCCTTTTCTTCCATTTTATTAAGCAAATCATCTCTGCTATCCTGATAACTCTGAATCAAGTCATCGTGTTTCTTTATAAAAGCATCCTGTTCAAAGGCCCTGGGAATAGTCTTTTTAAGCTCTTCAATAGCCTTTTTTAATTTCTGTTTAAAAGCTTTACCCTGTCCGGCTGGAAGACTAATGGCCCTGGGCACATCTGGATTTTCAAAGTTGTATACATAAATCCAGTCCGGTGGAGGAGTACCCTTGGGCAAATAGGTACTCAAAAATTCTCTAACCAAATAGGTCCTGCCTACTCCTTGCTCTCCAGAAACATATAAGTTATAGCCCTTTTGCTTTATTTCCAGAGCTAGCTTTAAAGCCTGATAAGCCCTCTTTTGAAACACATCCAACCTGGGTTTAAAGGCTTTACTGCTATCTAAAAAAGGAATCTCACTTGCTGGCAACTTAACTCTAAGCTCATTTACCTTAAGCTCGCATCTCCTTTTAGTGCCATTTTGCTTTTTTAATCCCTCCAAAGAACTTCCCTCCTAAAGAATAAAGATAAACTTAAAATCTAAACACTCCTGGGACCAAAGGCAAGCAATAGTTGGCACAGGCTCTTTTTTTAACAGACTGAAAAAATTAACAAAAAAACACAAAACTTTTTGTGAAGAAAAAAACAAATCACCAATTGACTAACACCTAGACCTTGTGCTAGAAGCCTGCCATTGTGAATGTTTGAACGAACTATTTGAACGAACTAAAAGTATGTTAACCCAAGGAGAAAAGAGCTCTTTATGTTCTTTAAAAAACGAGATAGTGCCCTGTGGCAAACTTTAAGCAAAGCCAGTCTTATTGGGATTCACCTGGTCACTTGTACCTTTGTTGGTCTGTTGATTGGTTATTATTTGGACAAGTGGCTAAATACCAAACCCTGGTTTTTAATCCTTTTTTTAATTTTTGGCATTGCTGCTGGTTTTAAAAATATGTACCTGGAGACTAAAAAAATCCAGCAGGAAGAAAAAAAGCGTGAACAAAGTAAATAAAAAGGTTGAAAAATTTTTATATCAAAGAAACTTTAAGGTAGAAGGTGTACGCAAACTGGTACGCAATCAAATCTACCTTTCTCTAGGTGGAATTGTTTTAACTTTACCTTTTTTTTCAAGCTGGTGGCTGGAATTTAGCATCGGCAGTTTGCTTGGGCTTTTTAACTTTTATTTTTTGGCCAAATTGATTCAAGAATTGGTTTATATCAAAAGAGGAGCTGTAGCAGCTCTACTTTTTCAGTTTTATTTAAGACTTTTTATTACAGGAATCGTTCTTTTTATAACAATTGTCTATCTCAAGGCGGACATAATAGCCCTCTTAGGAGGGTTAAGTATAGTTTTATTAAATGTTATTCTTTTTGGCTTAATACTAGTTGGGGAAAAATTTAAGGAGGCATAATCAATGGCAGGCAGTTTACATCCAGTGTTTCTCTTAGAAGAAGCAGCAAAGTTGGTCGGTCTAGTGGATGCCCATGGGCACAGTTTAATACCTAACAATGTGCTCTACTCCTGGGCAGTAATTGCAATTCTGGTTTTCTTTGGCTGGAGGGCTACCAGAAATATCTCCTTGGTGCCCAAAGGAGCGCAAAACTTTTTTGAATTTCTTATTGGCTCCTTAGAAGACTTTGTGGTTGCCAATATGGGAGAAGAAGGAAGAAAGGTATTTCCTGTTTTGGCTACTCTCTTTATCTATATTTTTTGTTCCAATGTAGGTGGTCTTATTCCTGGTGGAGATTCTCCCACTGCTAATATCAACACCAATGCCTCTATGGCTATTTTTGTTTTTCTTTACTACAATTACTGGGGAATTAAACTACACGGTGTAAAATACATTAAACACTTTATGGGACCCTACTGGTGGCTGGCTCCTATTATGTTTCCCATTGAGTTGGTCAGCCATTTGGCCAGACCTCTATCTCTTACTCTCCGTCTTTTTGGAAACATCATGGGTGAAGATATAGTTTTGGCTCTGCTCTTTATCCTGGCTCCCATTGTTTCCACTTTACCCATGTACTTCTTGTTCTTGCTGGCTGACTTTATTCAAGCCTTTGTATTCTTTATGCTCTCTATGCTTTACTTAAAGGGAGCTTTTGAAGAGGCTCACTAATTTACGGGGGGAATGGTCGTTTGACCAAAAATTATAAATTCTTAGGAGGTTTTGTGATGCGTAAAGTTTTAATGGTTGCTTTAAACACTTTGGCTTTCATCGTTATGGCTAGCGTAGCTTTTGCTGCTGAAGCTGCTCCTGAAGTTATTTCCGTAACTTCTATTGCTACTGCTTTGGGTATGGCTCTTGCTGCTGCTGGTTGTGGTATTGGTCAGGGCCTTGGCCTTAAGGCTGCTTGTGAAGGTACTGCTAGAAACCCTGAAGCCAGTGGTAAAATCACTGTTACCATGCTCATCGGTTTGGCCATGATCGAGTCCTTGGCTATTTACGCCTTGGTTGTTAACTTGATTCTTCTTTTTGCTAATCCTTTCTTGGGTTAATAAAAAACAATCAGAGGAAAGCCTACAAAAGGCTTTCCTCTTTTTTTTGAGAAAGTATTTGTTAAAAATTTCACACTATCATGAACAAGGTAATGTTTAACCTGAAGAATGAAAAAATTCCC
>LDZQ01001542.1_pt1 | contig 28212 bp, 27 predicted proteins | sample 615361 | NCBI WGS metagenome assembly LDZQ01 (sample SAMN03408297, study PRJNA278302) | terrestrial metagenome | isolation source: oil reservoir sample I2 | place: USA: Alaska, North Slope, Ivishak formation | collected 2013 | reverse complement strand
CTTTATGAAGTGGTAAGGGATGCGAGGAAGAAGTTTTATGAAGCGATGGACGATGACTTCAACACGGCTGAGGCTATGAAGCCAATATTCGAGGTGGCAAATGCCGTAAACAGGTATCTGGAGAGGGTTGAGAGGCCAAAGGAAAGCGTTCTCAGAAAAGCCCTTGAGTTCTTCAAGATGATAAGTGAAGTCTTCGGCATATTCGAGGACTACTTCAAAGAGGCTAAAGAAACAAAAGAGGAAGAGCTAATAGAGCTCTTAGTTGAAGTGAGAAGTGCACTTAGAAAACAGAAAAACTTTGAGCTGGCAGACAAAATAAGGAGCGAGCTCAGAGAGCTTGGTATCCAGCTTGAAGATACTCCTCAGGGGACAATATGGAAAAGAATAAACGTTTGATTACTCTTTTTTCTTTTTGAACTCTGCCAGGAGTTCTTTTGCTGCTTTTACCATTTCTTCAAGGCTTGCCTTATCGTGGGTTATGCCTATGGTTATCTTTGCGTTTGTGGTTGCGTAGGAGAAATACAGTGTGTTGCCCTTGCTCTCGGCAAAAAACTGCTCCACAGTTGTTTCCTCTTCCACTCCCTCATCTCCTTCTTCAGCCGCTATGACCTCGTTTGGTATGTCCTCAAAGAGCATTGGTTTTGGCTTCATTTTTTCACCTCCTCATGGATTTGAGGTTCTTGCAAAATAAATTTATTGGATGAGCTTTACTCTCACGTATTTTTTCGCTGCCTCAAACTGCTTAACGTCAGAGGTATAAAAATCAGCTTTTAGTTCTTCCGCGAGGGCTATGTAGAGAGCATCGTAAACGGTAATTTTTTCCTTCAGCGCTATCTCCAAAGCACGCTCAAAGTAATTCTTGGCTTCGAAGAGCAACAGGCTTTTGGCGAGATACTTTAGTGCTTCAGTTCTGTCTTTTGCGTCTTCTTCATCTAGCCGTTTTTGGATAACAGCTTTCCAAATAGCGTTTAGTGCCTCAACGAGAGCGTAATCCAGCGTTGCAGTTTTTTCCGTTAGTGGAACACCCTCCCAGTTCTCTTCTTGAAGGATCACTTTAGCGAGAGCAGAGGCATCAATTACTATCACGATCCTCCCTCACGGACTTCGCTGAAAAACCTTTCTCAACGTTCTTTCTCCCCTTAAGGATTTCAAGGGCTTTTTGGAGGTTTTTCTTTCTTTCTTCCTCTTCTATGCGCTGGATTATGAACTGCCTTATTTCTTCACTCCAGTTTATATTTATTCCCTTCATCTTTGCTTTTATCTCATCTGGAACCCTAACTGTAATGACAGCCATACAATACCACTTGAAATACGTTGTGCAATACGAAGTATATAAAATTTGCGTTTATCTCGTGAGAGCTTCGCCCTTTTGGAGAGATGACTTAGAGAATCGTAAGCTTTTCTCTTTAACACCAGTGAACGAGGGTGAAAACTCTTAAATATCATTTCGATGAATATCTTAATGGTGTTGTCTATGGATGTTGTTGAACTCCTTTCTGAACTGGTACGATTTGACACAACGAACGACCCGGCAAAAGGTATAAAACCCCCAAAGGACTGCCCGAAGTTTATAGTGGATACACTGTCCTCCTGGGGCATTGAAGCTGAGCTGATAGAAAAGGGCGGCTATTATGCAGTTTGTGGTGAAATCGGAAGTGGAAAGCCAAAGCTCCTCTTCATGGCCCACTTTGATGTAGTTCCCGTAAACAGAGAAGAGTGGGAAACCGAACCGTTTGAGCTGACCATTAAAGGCGACAGGGTATACGGAAGGGGAAGCGCCGATGACAAGGGAAACGTAGCTTCAGTAATGTTAGCATTGAAAGAGCTCTCAAAAATAGAGCTTGAGGGGAAGATTTTGTTCGCATTTACCGGTGATGAAGAAATTGGTGGAAAAATTGCAATGCACATTGCTGAAAAGCTGAAGAGCGAAAATAAACTTCCGGAATATATGATCAATGCAGACGGCATTGGCATGAAGCCCATAATACGCAGGAGAAAGGGGTTTGGCGTCACCATAAGCGTACCCTCTGAAAAAGTCAGGGTAAGGGGATTTCTAAAAGAGAGAACCTTTAAGATAAGCACCCCGGTTATTGAGACAAGGCACGCTGCTTATTTCCTTCCTGGAGTTGATACTCACCCGATGATAGCACTTTCGCACTTTTTGAGGAATTCAAACGTTTTGGCAGTCTCTCTTGAAGGAAAGTTCCTCAAAGGAAACGTTGTGCCGAGTGAGGTAACGCTCAAGTACCTTGAGCCGGGAGAAGGAGATGAAGTTGAAGCAGATATTGGCTTAACGAAGCTTTTAAAGGCGATAGTGCCTCTGGTGAGAGCGCCTATAAAGCCGGAAAAGTACAGCGACTATGGAGTATCGATAACGCCCAACCTCTATTCGTTTAATGGCGGTAAGCATGTTTTGAGGCTCGATATAAGGGCAATGAGCCATTCTCATGAAGACATCGAGACCACAATAAAGGAGGTTTTGGCTTTCAATATACCGGAAGCGGAAGTTACTGTAAGCAATAACGAGAAAGCCGGGTATCTCTTTACCCACCCGGAGGACGAGATAGTGAGGGCAATGCTTGAAACGCTTGAAAACTTTGGTGAGAAAGCCGAACCCGTAGAAGGGCCAGGGGCGGCGGATTCAAGGTTCTTCACGCCTTATGGGGTGAAGGCGATAGACTTTGGGCCGAAAGGGGGCAACATTCATGGGCCGAATGAGTACGTTGAGCTTGATTCTCTTAGACTCCTCCCGGAGGTATACAAAGAGGTAGCGCTTAAGTTGATGGAAAGGAACTCTTAGCACACTTTCACATATTTTTCAATGTTTTCTTTGAGCTTTTCTTTAATAACATACTGCACGGTAAATTTATGAATACTTTGAACCTAAGATAGTTAAAGAGGGTGAGACATCATGGAAGATGTAAAACTTCTTTGCTCGGATCTTGAAGAGCTTGTTCTAAAGAAGGAAATCCCAATTTCAGATGTTGAAAATGTGAAATCTAATTTAAAAAGCAGGGATGTCAAGGAGTACATAGAGGCTATAGTGGATAGGTCAAAACCGGAGGAGAGTTTAAGGCAGAATTTCTTTTACAAAGAATCACCAATACTGAAGTTTCTTGGTGTCAGGGGCTCCCCCGAGGTAAATATCGGTGCGGGTTACGTTGATCTCGTACTCAAAGATGCTTTGGGAAGAAAGATTATAGTAGAGTTCAAGCGTCTTTTTGAGTTAAGACGAGACAAACTCGTAAGAAATGAGCTTAACTGGGAAGAGCATGAGGAGCAGATAAAAAGATACGTGTTCTCTGAAGAAGCTAGGTTTGTAGTTTTAACAAACCTTTATGACTGGTACTTCTTCAGTTCTAAGACTGTTGTTAGGGGCTTCAAACCGTTTTATCATGTTACTTTCTCTGATCTTGTAGTGGATCTTGAGCACTATGGGGATCTTTATGGACTCCTTGAGAGAAAGGAGCACGGCATAAAAAAGGGAGAGCTTGACGAGCACTTTTTTGAGAGTCTGCGTGAGTGGATAAACATTCTTGATGAAGTAGAGTTTGAAGCCAATGAAAAGGAGAAAATGCATCTGATTCTCCATCTTATAAATAAGTTTATCTTCATCCAGACCCTTGACGATTATGGTGTGATAGAATTCAACTGGCTCTATAAGAAATGGGAGGGCTTTTCCGACAGGATTCAGCTCGCTGAGAAACACAGAGAAAAGCCAAAAGTAGCAGGAAAATACTACAAATCTTTCATTCAAAAGTTCCTTGAGGAGATAAATGACTTCTTCTATCCCCTATATGACACGGAGCTGTTCAATGATAACCTGCTGGAAAAAATCAAGGACGAACCCGAGAATTGGGCACGCTTCTATGCTGCTTTAGCCAGAGTTCTTGGTTTTATGCCATGGCAAGAGGCTGGACTTCAGATGGGAATAACCCAGTATGATTACAGCCAGATAGACGAGGATATCCTCGGGAAAGCCTACGAGACCTACCTCGCGGAGAAGAGGAAGGAAAAGGGTATCTACTACACACCCAAATACGTGACTCAGTTCATAGTCGAGGAAACACTTGGGAAGAGGCTGGAAGAGCTCAAAGATGAGATAATCAGAGCTATACAGGAAAATGACTTTGAAACTGCGGAGAGGTTGAGCAGAGAGCTTTTTGATATTCGAGTAGTTGATCTTGCCTCCGGTTCAGGCTCTTTCCTGATAAAAGTCCTAAGAGCACTGTGGAACATTTATTCAGCTATTGTCAAAGAGATAAGGGAGAAAGAAGAGCAGCTCCTGGGGAAAAAAGTTAAGAATCTATCTGCCATAGTGCAGAGCAAAGACCTTCTTGAGGGTATTGCAAGAATGAAAAGACTCTTCCCGAGTGATGAAAGGATCCTCATGTCGCAGATGGTTCTGAGGCATATTTTCGCCATTGACCTTGATGAAAACGCGATCGAAGTTGCGAAGATGAACCTATGGAGGGAGCTGATAAGGCTTAACCCCAAGGCCTTCCGCTGGGACTCCCTTGGGGAGAACGAACACGTACTCCCGAACCTGAGCCTTAACCTTGTAAGCGGAGACTCTCTTATGGGGTTCTCTGATCCGAAAGTCCTTGAGGGTAGGGAGGAGGTTAAAAAACTCCTTGAGCTGTGGGAGGAGTTCATAAGAAATCCTGAAAACCTTGAAGTCTTGGATGAGATTAAGGAGATAAAGGATTCACTCAGAGAAGAACTCGATGAAGAATACCTCAAACTGCTGAGGGAGAAGCTTGGGGAGAAAGCGGAGAAACTCAACCGCCGCTTCGTCCACCACCCGCTGGAGTTTTTCATGGTGTTCTTCAACAGGGACGGCTCGGTTAGGGGAGGCTTCGACTTCATAGTGGGCAACCCGCCATACGTGAGGATACAGAACCTCAAGAAGGAGAGCCCTGAGTATGTTGAGTTTTTGAACAAGTTTTACGAGACATCCTACAAGAACTACGACCTAGCGATTCCCTTCATCGAGCGCGGGTATTCCCTGCTTAAAGAGAACGGCGAGCTCGGCTTTATAGTCACCAAGAAGTGGATGAAGGCTGAATACGGCGAAAAGTTAAGGAAGATGCTGGCAGAGACAAAAGCCGTTAGGCTCATCATTGACTTTGGAGACGAGCAGGTCTTCAGGGGTGCGACGACCTATACGATGATACTCGTCCTGAGGAAAGCGAAAAACGACAAGTTCACCTATGCAAAGGTGGAGGAGCTGAAGGAGAGCATTGAACAGCTGAGAGCTGTCGAGGAGTCCAGAAAGTGGAACGAAGGAAGGCTGAGCGTCCTCGAAGTTCCCGAGGAAGAGCTTTCGGAAAAGCCCTGGGTCTTTCTGACGGAGAAAGAACGGAAAATCGTGGAAAAAGTTTATGGGGGGAGTGTGAGGCTGGAAGAGGTTGCCAAGCATATATTTGTTGGAGTCCAAACGAGTGCGGACTCAGTTTACATACTGGAATACCTCGGGGAATCTGAGGGGTACTACATTGTGCGGTCAAAGGTTACTGGCCAAGAACACCGGCTGGAAAAAGCACTTCTTCACCCACTTCTCAAAGGAGACGAAATCAAAAGGTGGCTTATCCCAGAGTACCGCTACCTATTGCTATTCCCCTATAGGATAACAGAAGAAAACGGCCAAAGAAGAGCTGACTTAATACCCGCGGATGAGCTTCAAAGGGACTATCCACGTATTTGGGAGTATCTTAACATTCCAGAGGTCAAGAAAACCCTGGAAGGGCGGGACAGAGGGGCTTGGAGAGGACGGGCTGACTGGTACGCGTATGGAAGAAGACAAAACTTAGAGGTTATGAGTGTTCCAAAAATTGTAACTGGTGTCCTATCTGACCAAGCACGGTTTTCAGTCGACTTAAAAGGCGATTACTACTTTGTCGGTGGCGGAAACGCAGGAGGCTACGGCATTTTGATCAAAGAAGAGTACAAAGACGTGGTTCCACTAAAATTCCTCGTAGCCCTTCTCAACAGCTCTCTCCTTGACTGGCGGTTAAAACAACTGAGCACCGAATTTGAAGGTGGGTTCTACTCTTATGCCAGGCGTTTCATCAAAGACCTTCCAATCAAGCTCCCCTCCACCGATGAAGAGAAAGCACTGGCGGAAGAGATAGAAATCACCGTCGATGAGATAATAGACCTCCTGAAAAAGCACTACGAGGTAAAAGCCCTCTGGGAGGAGTGGAGCGGGAAGCTCGGGAAGAGGAAGCTCACCCTTAAAAAGCTCATCGAAACGTGGGAGAGAGGAGTTGGCAGGCTGCCCCAAGAAAGGCTCTTTTTCACCAACATTAGGACACTCTCAGACGAGGAAACCGAATACGACGGCTTTGAGCTTGAGATGAGAGACGGAACCTTAAGGCTCCTAGGTAGGGAGGGGGACATACTAATGCCTGTACTCGAACTTGAAGGGGAAGAAGAGCTCCTTGAGCATGTCTACTTCTCAGTACTGTCCCTACTTGAGTCGAAGAGAAAAGTCAAGACTCTCGGAGACATTCTGAGCAAGACGGAAGTTCCAACAATCGACGGCGATCCCTTGGAGACTAAGCGGATAATCCTCAAAATAAAAGAAGATGCAAATGTTAAGCACCTAACATCTTTCATGAAACTCATGAAGGAGAAGGAAATATACTTGGATGCATTGGTATTCAAGCTCTATGGACTCAGCAAAGAGGAGGCAAGGCTTGTCCTTGAAAGTTTGGGGAAGAATCAGGAATACATTGAGAAGGTGCTTGACCACCTATAAATCCCCTCACTCTAGAATTTCTGTGTTTTAGTCTCTTTCTCTTTTTGCCATATGTTAAGCGTAATACTTAAATACTCCCTTTTCATTAACGCCAGTAAGGGAAATCATGAAGAAGTTTCCAGCATACCTAGCTTCTTGGGACGATATAGAGAAGTGGGCCAAAGAAGGAGCTATCAGGATTCTTGAAGAAGGATGGATGCCAGACGTTGTTGTGGGCCTTGCAAGAGGCGGCTGGGTTGCAGCGAGGCTTTACTGTGACTATTTGGGCATTAAAGACCTCGTCAGCATTAAGGTTGAGCACTGGGGGGTCACGGCAACTCCAGATGGGAAAGCCAAACTTAAGTACGGCACGCAATACAATTTTGAAGGTAAGAAAGTTCTGATAGTTGATGACATAGCGGACACTGGAGAAAGCTTAACCCTGGCAAAGAGTTACATTGAGAGCAAAAATCCAGCTGAAATAAAAGTTGCAACTCTTTTGACGATAAAAACCTCAAAGTTTAATCCAGATTACTTTGGAGAGGAGATTGACTGGGCATGGATAGTCTTCCCATGGAACTTTGTTGAGGATATGATAAACCTTGTGGGCAACCTGTTTGAGGAAAAGGAAGCCCTCACTGCAGATGAAATAGTTGAGCTGTTCAAAGAGCTCCACGGTATGGAGGTTCCGAAGGAAAAGCTTGAAGAGGCTTTAAAATTTGCTCAGATGAGAAAAATATTTAAATGGGATGGGCAATCCTGGCGCAAAGCCTGAGGTTGTGATACCTTGGATAAGGAGGATGTGATAAAATCAATAAGGGAGCACAGCAACTACTCCAGGGAAATCTACAACATGCACGAGGACGCTATAAACGAAGCTCTGGAGCATTATGACAAGCTTAAGGAAGAATATTTGAACGACCATTCGCGCGCCAGAATCGTTAGAATAGTGATAAATGAAGATAACAATCTGCCGCTGGCTATAGAGTTCCACCGCAAGGATGACTCCTTCAAAGGCTTCAGCATAGCAATAGGCAAGCCATACATAAAGAATGGAAAGAACAGCGAGGATCAGGAGTAAAATCCGTCCTCAATGACTCTTCCATCATATATTTGGTAGCTTAGTAGGTAGTAGGTTGGATTTTTATACCTTCTTGTTCCGTATCTATCCGTCCCGGCGATCCATATTATGTAGTTGTCTTGCCGATATGGGTTTTGTATTGCCATTATTAGAGATGTAAGGGGTGAGTTATAGGTTTTGCTGGTAAATTCGATTTCTTTTATATTTTGATCCGTTATTAGAAACGTTCTGACGTTTTTGAATTCAGCATTTTTCTCCAGAATCCATGTTCCGTTTGAAAACACAAATCTCAAGGGAAAGCCTTCATCCAGCTGATCGACGACTTTGTTACTAGCTGGACCTCCAATGAGAATCAGATCCTTCTTTAAATCCTCGTCGGTCACTTCCAGGTCGCTCTTAACTTCTACCTTTATCTCTCCTGTCCACTGGGAATAAAACCTCTGGAGGTAATCTCTAACTATTTCCGCGGTTTTCCTGTCGTAATCCACACCACTTTTGTCCGGATTTTGCGTGCCGTAGACTATGAGCACTTCTCCTTCCTTTACCACATCATCCAAGGCTCTCAAAGGAGTCACGGGTACTCTTTCCTTATAAAGGGCTTTTGCCTTCTCTTCAGGCACTTTTTGGGCTAACTCCGTCAAAATGTTAAGCATGTACTCGTCTAGAGGCTTGTTGTTTTCAACGGCAATTCTGGCGTATTTTTCGTAGAGCTCTACAACCTCTTCGATCCAAAATTCTCCCCATGCTTTCTGCATCTCCAGAGAGAGTTCTGCATAGTCCTTATTTATTCTACTCAGGGCAAAGTATGCCCAGCCATCTGCAAAACTTTCGTATATCATTGTTGCTTCGCCCCAGAAGTGGATGTCGTATGTTGCCAAGTAAGGCATATCCTCTTCTATGGTGTCTTCAAGGTACCTAAGGGGTCTCACCTTGTATCCATAATACTCGCCGAGCTTGGGTGAGGTTAAGTCGTGCCCAAGTTCGTGGTAGATAAACTCCAAAATCCACACTCTGTCAAATTCTGAGTTGTTAACGTAAACACTATTTAGTGGAAGCCCAAAAACTGTGTCCTTTGCCCTAAGAAAGCCCCAGTATGTTTGGGGAGGGTTTCTTCTGACTAATGGATGCATTCCTCCGGAGCCGTAGATTACCGTTTCGCTTATTTTTTCTCTGAAGCTGTGCCCGTGAATACATACCAGATAGGGAAAATGAAACTCAAACCGAACTTTGGTTGAGTTCATATATGACTTCATGAATTTGTCTGGAGGAAGCAGGGCTATAGCAGAGGTGTAAACTTCCAGGTCTTCGCTGTAGTAGTTTTCATGCTTCCTGAAAAATTCTATGAAGTTTGTATCCCTGGAAAACTCCCTCAGAGCATCCACTATTTTGTCAAGCTCCTGATCCTGCCATTCTGTGTAGATTCTTTTCATTTCAGGTGGCTCTGAGAACTGCAGAAGATATGCATCAAGAACAAATAACAGATAGTCCTTCTCGGGAATTCTTTTTGCATTTTTGAAGTATTCCCTAAGTACCTCCACCGCTCTGTGGTTTTTGTACGCTCCAAACCACTTCTCTACATCGCTGATGTACTTCCCTCTGTGGATTACAAACTCATCATGCCCAAATGCGAGGTAGTAAACAATGGACAGAAGTTCCTCGTTCGGATTTATTTTCACTAAAACGCTATCTCGCTGGTATGTACTAAGGCTCAATGCCAACAGCAGAACAAGAAGGAAAGCAAGTATCCTACTTTTCATAAGCATCATGCTGTTTTTAGTCTTGGTATATTTAAACCCGCTGCAAAACTTTAAAATACAATGCATCAATTCTGTTAGGGTGACCTAAAATGAAAAAGGTAGTGGCAATGCTGTTTGCACTTATCCTTCTTTCTCCATTAACTGTTGCCCAGGAAAAGCCTTTAGTTGTTACAAGCATAGCGCCCATAGCAGAGATACTCAGGGAAGCCTTTGGGGACGCTGTTCAGGTGGAATATCTTGTTCCTCCGGGCGTGGATCCACATCAATATCAGCTTACACCGGAGCAGATTGAGGGAATCCAAAGGGCAGACGTTATAGTTACACTTGGCCACCTGCCGGCTGAAGAGAAAATAGAGGAGCTCGAGCAGGAAGGCATCTTGAAAGGAAAAGTTCTTGGGATAGGGGATTATCAAAAATATGGCTTCCGCTATCTCCCCGAGAGGTGGTATAACAACAAGCACAACCCACACGGCATTTGGCTTGACCCTTACAATGCCCTTGCCATAGCAAAGGCTGTGGAAGATGCCTTGGGATTCTCGGCTTATGATTCCCGGTTTTTAGAATTTAAGGCAAAGGTTGAGGGGGTTGTTTCAGCCTACCAAAAACTGGGTCTGGAAGGAAAGAAGGCATTAGTAGAGCTTCCCTCACAACAGTATGCTCTGGAGTGGATGGGAATTGTGGTGGTCGGCTCTATCCTGCCTGAAGAAGAGGTGCCGGCCAAGAGTGTGGATGAGCTCCTTGATGTTGCAAAAACGGTTGATGTAATAGTTTACTCAGAGGAGTCCCCAGAACCGTTAAAGAGTGCCGCCCTTGAGCTTTCAAAAAGAACTGGGGTTCCAGCGGTCGAAGTTTCGGTCATGTGGAGCGGAAAAGACTACACTGATATTTTAGCTCAAAATTCGGCCAGCGTAGCATCAGCATTTAGAAGCTGTGCTCCGCAACAAGGACAGGTATTTCAGCAACCAAACCTCAACACAACGTATATCCTCCTCGCCCTCGTGGTCGGCATTACCCTTGGGACAGCTGTGGGAGTAATAATAAAAAAATGAAAGGGCTCACTCTCTCTTGTAGGGCTTTCCATCGGCCTTTGGAGGCCTTACTTTTCCTATTATTCCTGCCACAATGATCAATGTCACTAGATATGGAAGTGTAGCAACGAACTGCCATGGGACGATTCTCTGGATTTCTGGATTCGTTCTTACCCACACTGAGAGGTTATCGAAGAATCCGAAGATGAATCCACCAAGGAGTGCCCTTAATGGGTTCCATCCGCTGAACACCATGTTTGCTAGGGCGATAAATCCTCTACCTGCTGAAAGCTGCTTTGTGACAGTTCCAAGCCAGTCAACGCTCATGAAGGCTCCTCCAAGACCTGCAAGCATTGCCCCGTAGACTGTGGCTAGGAATCTGTAGCGTTCGACGTTTATACCAAGAGCATCCGCTGCTTCAGGATTTTCACCCACTGCCCTTATTCTAAGCCCTAATGGAGTTCTGAAAAGAACCCAGTGGGTTAAGATTGCTATGGCAATTGTTATGAGAACCATTGGGCTTAGGCTTCCGTATGGAGTGTTTATTATCGGCGCAACTCTAACGTTCGTTGGAACTTGGTGCTGACCGGCAGTTCCCCAGTATGCTGTAATTCCAAAGGCAACTACACCCAGTGCTAGGAGGTTTACACCTATACCGGGAATTACATGGTCTCCCTTCAGGTAGACTGTGATAAATCCGTGAAGCATTCCAAGGAGCATGCCCACAAAAGCCCCACCAATAAGACCGATCCAGGGATTGCCTGTGATTTCTGCGAATATTGCTCCGAAGAAGGCACTCATGAGAATTATTCCCTCGTATCCTATGTTTACTACACCTGCTCTCTCGCTCACTGTAGCCCCCACGCTTGTAAGCACTAGTGGAACCATGGCCGTCAGTGCTCCAATAAGTATTGAAATAACTGCCTCGATCATCTTCTCACCACCTTCTTTAGAAGGTCTAAAAGTCCTGGAATTGCAATGGTCACAACTATAACTCCCTGGACAACTTTTACCATCTCTAATGGCACTCCTGCCTCAATCTGCATGCTTGTTGCTCCAGCTCTAAGCATTCCAAAGAAGATGCCGCTGAATATTATTCCAAGCGGGTGATTTCTTCCTACGAGGGAAACCCCTATTCCATCAAATCCATAGCCGTATATGTTCGCCATTCCCTGGCTTATTGCATAGCTTGGGGGCCTCCCCATGACTTCTGTTGCTCCAGCAAGGCCGCTCATGATACCTCCAAGTAAGAATGACCATATAATTGCTTTCTTCGGATTTATTCCACCATAACGGGCTGCTCTCTCATTGTACCCGCTCACTCTGAGCTCGTAGCCCAGTTCCGTGTGCCATAAGATGTAGTACGTTATGAGGGCCGCTATTACGGAAATCGCAAATGCCCATGAAAGCTCGGTTCCTTTCATTATTATTGGGAATCTTGCGCTCACCGGGACTGCCAGTGTCTTATTCGGGTCTTCTGGGTTAGGTATTTTCTGCAGGACGATGTAAAGGGCTATGAAGTATGCCATCCAGTTAAGCATGATGGTGGATACAACTTCGTTTACTCCTCTTAGAACCTTTAGAATTGCTGGAATTGCCATCCAGGCCATTCCTGCTAGTATTCCACCAAACAGGCCCATTAAAACGTTTCCCCAGAGATTTGTTAGTATGATTGCCATTATCGCTCCGAAATACACCGTACCTTCTCCACCGATATTGAAAAGCCCTGTTCTCGCTCCTATTCCAAAGGTCAAAGCTGTTAGTATTATGGGAGTTGCGGAGCTCAGTGTCATGGCTAATCCGTACTTTGAGCCTAAAGCTCCGTTGAAAAGTGCTATGTATGCTTCAGCTGGGCTGTATCCGGAGAATGCCAGTATAATCGCACCTACTAAGATTCCAATAACTATTGCTACTAGGCTCTCTACAAGTGGCTTTGTGAACCCTTTGATATCAACTCTCATTCTTGATACCTCCCATCATCAGTCCTATTTGCTCCTCAGTAACTTCTTCGGGCTTGACTATACCCACGAATTTGCCCTCGTAGATTATTGCCATTCTATCACTGAGCTGCAGCACCTCATCCAAGTCTGCAGAAACCAAAAGAACTGCTTTGTTTTCGTTTCTGAGCTTTATGAGGTAGTTTCTTATGTACTCAGTTGATGCAACATCTACACCTCTCGTTGGCTGAGAGGCGATTATAAATTCCGGCTCTTTGCTAACCTCCCTTGCAACTATGAGCTTTTGCTGGTTTCCTCCACTTAGACTCTTTGCGGGGGCTTCTATACTTGGGACGGAAACCTCGAAGTCCCTCACAAGTTTTGCAGCATGTTCTTTAACTTTGTCCCACCTTATAAGTCCCAACGGCCCTCTAAAGGCCTTTCTCCAGTGGAGTCCAAGAATTGAATTTTCAGCCACGCTCATTTCGATTACAAGACCCATGTGAATTCTATCTTCTGGGATATGTGCCATTCCAAGGTCGTAAAGCTCCCTCGGTGGCCTGCCGGTTATATCCTTCCCGTTGAGAATTACTTTGCCTTTTTCTACTTTTCTCAACCCGCTTATTGCTTCTATAAGCTCGGTCTGCCCGTTGCCCTCTACACCGGCTATACCGAATATCTCTCCGGCTCTCACTTCAAATGTCAGCCCTTTTACTGCGTCTTCCCCTCTGTCTCCCTTTACCCACAGGTCTTTTACTTCAAGCACGGGCTTTCCAGCTTCTTTCGGTGGCTTCTCTATTTTGAGAACAACCTCTCTCCCAACCATCATTTTGGCGAGCTCTTTTGGAGTTGTTTCTCTTGTATTGACAGTCCCGATTAGCTCTCCTTTTCTTAGAACGGTTACCCTGTCGGTTATCTCCATGACTTCCCTCAGCTTGTGGCTTATGAATATTATCGTTTTGCCCTGGGACTTTAGCTTTCTGAGGACCTCAAAGAGCTCTTTAACCTCTATCGGTGTCAATACTGCTGTTGGCTCATCAAGTATGAGGACATCGACGTCTCTATAGAGGGTCTTTAGTATTTCGATTCTCTGCTGGACACCGACTGGGAGTTTTTCAACTGGCACGTCAAGAGGAACTTGGAAATTTAACTCATCCATGAGTTTTTGCAACTTCTCCTTCGCTTTCTCAACATCTATCTTTGAGAAAAGACCATGACCTTCCATTCCGAGTATGATATTGTGAAGTCCATCAAAAACATCAACAAGAGTAAAATGCTGGTGAACCATGCCGATTCCATTTGCAAGGGCATCGGCAGGACTCTTAAATCTCACTTCTTTTCCATTAACAAAGATTTTACCCCCTGTTGGATGGAGCATTCCGGAGAGGATTTTCATTAAGGTTGTTTTTCCAGCTCCATTCTCTCCCAATAAACCGTGAATCTCACCTTTTTTTACGGAAAAATCAACACCTTTCAATGCTTTTGTACCATCTGGGTATACCTTGACGATTCCTTTCATTTCGATAATTGGAACTTCTTCCATGAATGCACCTCCAAGGAGCTGTAAAATTTAAAATATAGAAAGGAAAAATCAGCTGCTTTCCCATTCTTTCGCTAATTCTTCCATCTCTTGCCAGGTTTCGGCGTTTCTTATGGCTTCTATCTGGTCTTTTGTGGTTGCCATTGGAACCTTTATTTCTCCGCTCTTGATCTTCTCTTCAAGCTCGCTCACCGCTTGCCAAATCCAGTCCGGAACTTGGTTTCTTGTCTCTTCAAGTTTGGCGAAGAGTTCATCCTCGCTGTTAAGGCCGAGCTCTTTAAGTTTCTGCTCCTTGGCGTCTTCTGGCAATGAGTTGAACATCTCCTTAACATCGTCAATGCTGCTTACTCCAACACCATCCTCTTTTAGTCCGAGCTCCATTACTCCTCCTTTCCATGTTCCTTTGACGACACTTTCTACAGCCTTGTAGACACCGACGTCAACTCTCTTCATCATTGAGGCAATTATAACTCCCGGCTTAATCCAGTCTTGCGCTGAGTCGACACCAACGGCAAATGGTGGCCCCATGTCTTTTCCTTGGCTCTGGAGGTATTCATAGACCGCATCAAATACACCTAATCCCGTCGCACCTGCTATCTGGTAGATAACCCATGCTCCCTGTCCAAGCTGAGCTTGAGCAGCGGTCTTACCCTTTGCAGGGTCGTTAAAAGCACCGGTATAGGTGTATAAGACCTTGATATCAACGTCCTTTCCAGTTTTTTGTTTGTAGTAATCTTCAGCCCAGGCAACACCGAACATGTAACCGCCTTCGAATTTATAGAGTGGTGGGATTTCAACACCAAGAACAGCGCCTACTTTGTCTTTACCGTCGTTTGCAGCTATTAACCCGGCCAAAGCTCCGATTAAAGCAGAACCTTCGTTTTCTTTGAAGATAATGCTCACGACATTTGGCTTATCTGGGATATACCCATCAACGATGGCAAACTTCTGGTCGGGGAACTCCTCTGCCACCTGCTTTACGGCATCCTCCATCATGAATCCAACTGCGATAATGAGGTCATAGTCGCCCTTTTGGGCCAAACTTCTAAGGTTTGGTAAGTAATCGGACTCACTGTTGCTTTGTACCTCTTTAAGTTCAAGGTTGAAGTCCTTTGCGGCCTTTGAGGCTCCAAGGTATGCCATATCGTTGAAGCTTAAGTCACCTCTTCCACCGACGTCATAAACCAGTGCGATTTTTCCTTCATATTGGGGCGTGCTTGTTGTCTCTCCGCCTATACAGCCGCTTACAGCAACGCTAAATAGTAAAATTCCTACTAAAAGCACTGTTAATCCTCTATTTTTCATTAGTTCAACCTCCAGGGGGTTATCGTATGGGGGTGAGAATAAGGGAATATATACTTTATGGTCATTTTTGGATAATTGCCTCAGGTTTTTAAGGGGTTTAGCTCTACCAAGTGGAGGGGAAACATGCTTAAGGAGATAGCGAGCCTTGAGAAAGGTGTGGTTTTACTTACGGGGGATGCTAGGAAGCTTGCAAAGATATTTCTTAACTCGTGGCTTTCTAAAGGCAAAGTTTTTCTTGCGGAATACCTACCTTTTGAGATTGACTATCCAGAAAATGTGTTTGTAGGGAGCATTGAAGAGGGGGTTGGATTTGACGGCTATTTGCTCTATTCACTCCTCTCCAGGCCAAAATCGGAGAGGGTTAGGTATTATTCGTTCATATCAGAACATAGGGACAAGCTTATTCTCATATACGAACCCAAGTACCTTAGGGATTCCCTCTTTAGATATGCCCTCAAAGATTTTGTGGATTATCTGATTGCTTATAAGCGCGAAACGATGGGGATGGATAAAGTTGATGTTTATAAGCTCGAAGAGGGTAGAGTTGTTGAAAAGAAAACATATGTGAGAAGATTTTGATGGAGGCAGAATAAAAAATCTTTTTAACTTGTCCTTGTACTCCCTAGCGTTTAGCATTCATAAAAGGTGATCCTCATGGGAAAGTACTTTGGGACAAGCGGTATACGGGAAGTCGTCAACGAGAAATTAACCCCTGACCTTGCTCTAAAAGTCGGAAAGGCTTTGGGCACTTTTCTTGGTGATGGGAGGGTAGTTGTAGGGATGGACACCAGGACGAGCGGTGAGATGCTTAAAAATGCCTTAATTTCTGGTCTTTTAAGCACCGGAATAGATGTCATTGATATCGGCCTTTCTCCCACTCCGTTAACGGGCTTTGCAATAAAGCTGTATGAAGCCGATGCTGGCGTAACGATAACAGCTTCGCACAATCCACCCGAGTACAACGGCATAAAGGTGTGGCAGCCAAACGGAATGGCCTACACAAGCGAGATGGAAAATGAACTGGAACGAATCCTTGAAAAGGAGAAGTTCCAGCAGGCATCTTGGGATAGAATAGGCGAGCTAACAAGAGCTGACCCAAAAAAGGAGTACATAAAAAAAGCCCTTGAGATGATAGAGCTTTCAAAAAGCTATAAAGTTGTTGTTGACTGTGGAAACGGTGCCGGGAGCATAGTTTCGCCCTATCTTCAGAGAGAGCTTGGAAATAAGGTTGTCTCACTTAACTCCCATCCATCTGGATTTTTTGTAAGGGAGCTTGAGCCGAACGCCAAGAGCCTTTCAGCTCTTTCGAAGACGGTGAAGTCCCTTGGGGCTGATGTCGGCATAGCACACGATGGAGATGCAGATAGAATTGGCGTTGTTGATGATCAGGGGAACTTTGTTGAGTACGAGGTAATGCTTTCCCTCATAAGCGGTTACATGCTGAGAAAGTTTGGAAAAGGAAAGATTGTCACCACGGTTGATGCTGGCTTTGCCCTGGATGACTACGTTAGACCCTTGGGTGGAGAAGTCGTTAGGGTGAATGTTGGAGACGTTGCGGTTGCAGAGGGGATAGCGAGGGAAAAAGCCGTCTTCGGAGGGGAGCCCTCTGGAACTTGGATAATTCCGCAGTGGAACCTTACTCCGGATGGAATCTTTGCTGGAGCCTTAGTTCTTGAAATGATCGACAAGCTTGGCCCTCTGAGTGAACTGGCGAAGGAAGTCCCGCGCTACGTAACGCTAAGAGCCAAAATCCCCTGCCCCAACGAGAAGAAAGCAAAGGCGATGGAGCTCATAGCTAGGGAAGCTCTGGAGAGCTTTGATTACAAGAGACTAATAGACATCGATGGAGTAAGGATTGAGAACGACGACTGGTGGATTCTCTTCCGCCCGAGCGGGACGGAGCCTATAATGCGCATAACCCTTGAGGCACACACAGAGGAGAAAGCAAGAGAGCTAATGAAGAAGGCCAAAAAGCTGGTAAAAATGGCTATAAAAAGCGTATGACCTCATTTTGACTTTGTGTAGGTTTTTATGTAGGCGAAATCTTAAATATGTTATTTTTCCATTTATTGATTGGTGAAAGAAATGGGAGAGTACTTTATCTCCACAGACCTTGATCCAAGAAAAGATCACATCCTTTATCGCGACGATGAGCACATGGTAGTTTACCTCGGTACTCAGGAGGGAGCGAGAGATGTTGACGTGAACAGCTATCTTATAGTAAGTGGGGGGAAGGGGTTTCTTCTAGATCCCGGAGGTTACAAGGTTTTTCCAAAGGTTCTTGGCAACATATCGAAATACATAGACCCAAGAGATGTAAAGTATGTGTATTTCTGTCACCAAGATCCGGATGTCGCTGGGAGTGCACCTCTTTGGGTTGAAATGACAACTGCAAAGTTAATTATTCATTGGCTCTGGGAAAGATTCCTTCCACACTTTGGCTTTGATATTTCCAAAAAGGGCTCGTTAATTCATCCTTTAGGGGATGAAGGGGAGAAAATCAACTTTGGAGTCACCACTCTTGAATTCATACCTGCCCATTTCCTTCATAGCCCTGGTCACTTCACCATTTATGATCACAGAAGCAAGTTTCTCTTTACCGGGGATATCGGAATAGCTCTCCTTGATAAGCCTACCCTTGTAGTGGAGAATATGAGCAGGCATATACAAGCCATGAAACCTGTTCACGAGCGCCTTATGGCTTCGAATAAGGCAATAAAATTATGGCTGAGAAGAGTTGAAGGGCTGGACATAGAGGCTATACTCCCACAACATGGCGCTATAATACCAAAAAAGCACGTAAAGTCATTCTTTAATTTCCTTTCGAACCTCAAAGTTGGGGTTGACCTGTTGGATTGAGGTGATACGAGTGGAATTTTGGGGAATCGAAAAAGCATCTGAAGTCCTCTCCCAGTCAGTGAGAATGAAAACATTTAGTAGAGAGTCAAGCAAGATAATAAAAGAACTTTCTAATGAGATAACTGGCCAGTTCTTAGAAAACAACACTACAATAATGGATAATATTAGAAGGCTCTCACAGGTTATGGAAGAGCTTGAAACATTTCAAAGAGACTTCCTACCATTTTTTGAGCGCTTTGAATCCTTCGCCAAGGGGTTTAGCACCTTAGTTGAAAACCTTGAATACATTGCAAAAATAAGTGATTCTATAACAGGAGTAGCAAAGCAAACAAATCTTGTTGCCTTAAATGCTTCTATAGAGGCTGCAAGGGCAGGTAGTGCTGGAAAAGGATTTGCAGTAGTTGCAGATGAGATAAGGAAAATGGCAGTTCAAACAATGGAGCTTGCAAGAGAGATCAAAGAATTTAACAGCAGGGTCATAGATCAGCTTGATTCAATAAGAGAAACCTTAGAGATTATTGATAAAATCCGTGAGGGTACGGAGATTTTAGAGAAAGATATCCAAACGATAGTGGATATAAGCTCGGTTCTTAGTGAAGTGGCAAGGGAACAGGAGAATATAGTCCAAGACGTAAAGAGACTTAGAGGCCTATCAATAGCATTGGAAAAATTTTCCACTATGCAAGAAGCTCACAACAAGGATCTTGCTTCACTTTTAAGAACGTTGGCGAGCGAATATTCCTCAGAATAAAAAATGAAGAAGCCTACTTTATCAGTTTCTTTGCGAATCTTCTCGCTTTCTCTAAATCCTTTTCATTTGGATGCCCCTTACTAATTCCCCCAATCTTCTCCAGCCATCCGTTGGTGTCCCAGCCCCTGCAGGAGAACTCTCCAACTATTTCAAATCCTTTTCTCCTTAAAGCCCTTCTTAGCTTCCGATGATTGATAAATGGAGTATTTATTCCTGCTGTCGAGAAAATAAATGCTTTCTTCCCTTTCACTTCTGGAAGATTATCTATAAGCTTAAAGAGCGCCCTATGGTGCTTCCAGTAGTAGATGCCGGAGCCAAAGCCTATGAGGTCATATTTCAGGAGTTCTTCAGGTTTTACTTCCCATGGCTTGACAAGCTTAGCATTAAGAACTTCTGCTATTGCTTTGGCTATCTTTTCCGTGTTTTTGTGGTGGATAGAGACGTAAACAATGATAGCGCTCATCATAATCCCTCCACAGCTTCCTTCAGCTTTTCAATACTTTCATCGATGCTGTCTTTATCAAATTCTAGATAAACGGCATCTGGGAATCTTCTCTTTAGGACTTCAAATAGCACACCTTCTCCTGGAACTACCTCAAAGCCTTGGTCTTTTATCAACTCTTTTGATCTCTTTATTCTCTCTTCCTTTGGCAGATAAAAGAACTCTTGGATATCTTTGTAAGGAAATGTCTCTGGGTTGCTGGAGGTTGTGTGAAATACTCCACATGTTGGCGAGCCCTTAACCCCAAGAAAGATTATTTTTTCGGGCTTTTCTTCTGTTAAAACTCTCCCAATGAAGTCTACAATGCTTTCGGCTTTTTCTCTCATTCCAAGCTTTTCAAAAACTTCCTTGCTCATCGGAGGCCTTGGCCAACCTATGAGCTCATATTCTGGGCAGGGATAGGTTAAGATTTTTATCTCCTCTTTGTGCTCTGCAAGAAAGCTTAGGAGCTTTTCACTTGTCTTGTACTCTTTTTCTTTTGCTCCCCGATAAACGTAGAAGGGGCTGAGGAGGCATGGTGCCATAATGAGGAGCTTCATACTATCACCTAAGGGCTATTGAGAGTTCACCTTTATATCTCTGTTGGAAAAGATGCCTTTCATTGGAGCTTTTTGATCTCTTCTGCTCTGCTGAACTCACCCCGCTTTATCAGTTCCACCGCATAGGCGTAGAGGCCGAGCTTGAAGAGGTTCTCCGGCGTGGGTTTTTCCCTTGAGAGCTCCTTGATTGCTGAGGAGAGCTTCTGGAGGGCTTTTTCTTTAGCTTTCTCGGAGTAGTCGGCGAACTCGAGGGCCTGGAGGATGGAGAGGACGTCAAGGAGGGCGTCGGAGGGGAGGTTTAGCTTTTCTTTTGAAGACGGTTTCTTCACGTCAGAGCTCTTTTTCACTTTAGCCTTTTGCAACATTTCATCTGGGGCCACCTTTTTCAGCACTTCTACAAACTGCTCGAACTCCGGTACTTCTCCAGCTTCGATATGCTTTGTAGCTTTATCTCCCCTAGCTTTTATCTGTGCTAATCTTTCTACAAGTTGTGCTGCTGCCTTCACGAATTCCTCCAGGTTTTCCTTTTTGTTTTCAGGTATGTGGTCGAACTCACTCTCTAGGATAATTGAAATAAGTCCGATTTTATCTTTAATCCTCTCAAACGGCGGCAGAATCCGGCCCAAATCATCGACCTTACCTATATCTGGGTCCCACACCCATCTTCTTTCAGTTTCCTTCACTCCTATTGCGGTGTTAAGTATTCTCTCTGTTGTGTATATGAAGTCGCTGAAATCATACCTACTGGATTTGTGCGCTAAGGGCAATGAAAGTAATTGGAAAAATATATTGTACTTTATCGCATCTTCCTTGCTCGGTGCAAATACGAAATGGTATCCATCATTGACTTTTATACTTAGCTCAGCGTGTGTGTGGTTCAGGGCGTCCTTCAGCGTCTTTTTTGTGGGGACAATCCCTCTTTTTGAGAGCGCTTCTTCAAGCTCCCTCTTTTCTCCAAGCAGTGTGTGGCGCTCATTCAGCATTTCAGCGTCAAACACAGGGATTTCCTCGACCTCTTTTCCGAACCAACCTTTCTTTTTCTCCACCTTTACTTTTTTCTGATCTTTCCGTTGAGGTAATACCTCACCATTGTTTGTCACCCTTCATTAATATTTGGGTTCAGCATCTTCACATTCCGCATGAAATGATCTTGATTGGAGCTTTGCTAATTATTATTTTTGAGTCTCAAGCGAGATAAGCCTTTCGAAGTCCCCCAAACCCCATACTAACCAGCCCTTCTCCCTGAGCTCTTCCTTTCCCTCGACGCTTTTAGATACCAGCCCATAGCTCTTCTCCCAACCCTCCAGCCCTACGAGCTCAGCCTTCCTCTCCAAGTCCCTTAAAATTCCCCTTGCTTCCCTCTCCCTCAGTTCCTTCCACTTGACCTCAACGAACAGCGCCTTCTTTTCACGCTCGTTGAGGGCAACGAGGTCAATCTCCTCACTTTTGTGCCACCATCTTCCAATCCGGATAAACCTAAACGGAAGTTCTCCGTGCTTGTTCAACCTTAACAAAAACTCCCTGGCCACACCTTCAAAGACTCCCCCTGTGTAGTGATCGAGGTCGGCCATGACGGCATCAACGAGGAGCTCCCCGTTACCGCTCTCGATCATGTCGGCGTTGGGGTAAACGTAGCGGAACCAGAAGGCGAAGTAGTTGTCGGCTATGTAGTACCTCCCCTTCCTGCTCTTCCTGCTCGCAGTTACCGGCAGTTCTCTCCTCACGAGGTCGAGGTCTATGAGCACGCTGAGGTACTTCCCGACGGTGGCCCTCTCAAGGCCCGTGTCATTGGTTATCTCTCCGAGGGTTGTTCTTCCCCTCGCTATGGCCTCCATTATGGCGAAGTAGTTCCTTGGCTCGTCAAGCTCCTCGCGGAGGACGAAGAGCGCATCCCCATAGAGGAAGGAATCAACGCGGAAGTAACCCTTAAGGTTCTCCTCAAGGCTCTTCTCATCGCTGAACTCAAGGAGATAAGCCGGCGTGCCTCCTAAAATTCCATAGACCCTCACGAAGTCCTCGAGCGGGTATTTTGGGAGGAACTCCCGCGCGCTGAAGAAGTCGAGGGGTTTGAGCTTGAGCTGAGCGGTTCTTCTGCCGTAGAGGGGGCTCTTGTAGCCCAAAAGCCTCTCCATCATAGAGACGCTTGAGCCGGAGATTATGAGGAACACCTTCCCCTTTGAGAGCCTCATCTCCCAGTACTCCTGGAGGATTGAGGGCAGGGCTTTGTTGCCCTTCACGAGGTAGGGGAACTCGTCTATGGCTACGATGAGGGGCTTTTCGGCCTTAGTGGAGAGGTACTCGAAGAACGCATCCCAGCTCCTCAGGGGGTTCTTTTTGAGGAACGAATCGTTGAAATATTCAGCGAGGCGGAGAGAGAAGCGCTCAAGGTTTTCCGCTTCGCTCGTCTCCCTCGCGAGCAGGTAAACGCCGCCGTGTCGTCTTAGGAACTCAAGGATGAGCGCGGTCTTGCCAACTCTCCTCCTGCCGTAGACCACGACGAACTGCGCCTTCCCGCTCTTCAGTCTCTCCTCAAGGAGGGCCAGCTCCTCCTCCCTGTCTATGAACATTTGTTTACTCACCAGTAATTTACTTGTGAGTAAACTATTTAAGGGTTTCGATGTTTAAACTCAGATCAAAAAACGATCCTTCCTTTGTTGCCACTCTCTTCAGCAAACTCATGTGCGAGTGAGCTTCCTTATTATGTCCTCGACCTTTGCCTTCAGCTCTTCCAAAGTTCCTTCATTTACAATCAAAAAGTCAGCCAAATCTTTAAGCTTGCTCGTGTGATAAAGCTCCTCCTCAGCTTCATCAGCCTTTAAGAAATCCTCAAAGCTTTTTATCACCTTATCTTTACCTGCGTTTCTCTTCTTTAAGCGTTCATACCTTATCTCCGGCCTAGCTTCAACGTAGATTATAAACCCACCTCGCTTTTTTATCGCCTCTATCTCCCCTCTCGAGCGAACCCCATCGATGACAACGTTTTCGCAGTTTCTTTTCTTGTCCAATGCGAGTCTTATCAAAATATCTTCCCCATAGGTTTCCTTTAGGTATCTGCCGTATTCAATGAGTTTATCTCTTGTTGGTTCGCTCTTTTCTGGAACTTCTGGGAGCCATGAGTATTCACTTATGTTATGGGTTAGGAGATCAATTAACGGATCACTGCATGAAACCTTGCAAAAACCTCTCTCCTCGAAAAACTTTGCAATTGTTGTTTTTCCAGCTGCGATTTTACCAACAACTCCTATTATCATCTAACCACCAGGTTACTTTTTCCATGCCCACCATATTAAGTTTGCCCCATCTGTGGACTCCATTAATCCTTCAGCAACCATATCCACTACAAAGTCTATCATGGCATCCTTGTCAATCCTGACGGGCTTTTCAAAGCCGAAAAAGTACTTGGCCTCAAAGAACCCAATGTGGAGAAACCTTAGGGGATTTAAAAGTGCCACATCCTCAATAAACTTCAAATTGAATGGAAAATCCCCAATGACGAGCTTAATTCCCCTTTCTCTCGCGATATCTTTCAGCTTTTCCTCATCTGGGTAAAATAACTCCCTAAGGGAACCGTCTATTGGTTCATAGCTTATTTTCGGAAATGTGTACTTGATGCCGATTTTCTCAGTTTTTAATCCTAATTTTTCAGCAAAGCCTATCATGGCCTTTGCATTAAAGCTGAGAAAAACAAGGGCTCTCTCGTCTACTCTTAACTTGGGCCACTTTCGGGGAGGAAAGTTAAACTCTGCTTGAATTATTGGTTCTAAAAATTCCAAAAAAGTTCCTTTAATTCTTTCCAAATTTTTTTCGAGCTTTTTTTGCTTTATAAGCAGGTCAAGCTTTGAATATACTGTAACCTGCTTCACACCGAGTTCTTCTCTAAGCTTTCCGATTACAAAGCTGTTCCCGATTATTGCACTTTTATCACTTCTGTCTCTGGCTATTATAAACAGCTTGTCGTTCTCGCTATCGTACCTAATTTCATCTATCACAAACGGCACCAGAGGAAAACCGTTTTCTTTTCTTATCTTATTGACCCGTTCTGCTATCGCTTCCGCCGTAAACATCAGCCCACCCTGTATGCCTTGATGCACTCGTAGATTTCCTGGGCAATTTTTAAAGCTTCCTCCTTGTTGTCGGTCTCCTTGACTATAATTTTTCCGCTTGGAAATATGCTTATGTCATAGGTTTTTCTAACAAGGGCTAAGAACTTGGTTACTCGCTTTATCTGGTAGCCTTTCTCCGCTAAGCATTCGCAGACTTCCTCGAGGTCTAAATCAAACTTTTCTCGTGGAGTTATGTTTATTGCCTTCATGGTGGTACATGGCTTTGCAACCAGCATAGAACCACCAACCAGAATTTATGAACCATACTTCATAAATTTATTGAAAGAAAAGGTTGGGCATCATCGCTTCCAGAGGGTAAATCCCAAAATTGAGATCAGCAAAAGCGCCCCCAATGAAAGAATAATTTTTGTTGAAATGCCATTTTCTTTTGTTAGATTTGGGACGTCTGTTCCCTCTTCAAGGGTGAAACTTACCTCAATTTCTCCCGCTGGAAGTGTTATTTTATTGCCCTCAACTTCAATGGGGACATTGCTCATATCCACCAAGCTTGCTCCTTCTGGTAATATAACGCTCACTGGATTGTCTGATTTCAATGAGATTATCCAAACAAGGCCCTCTTGCTTAATCAAATCTGGAGTAGTATAGGTTATCTTCACTATCTGGGCATCTTGAGCGTTTACGGTAATCTCGTTTCCGTTTATGTAATATTCAAGGGGGTTATCGTTTTCGTCGGTAACAAAGATGTCTTCGTAATGATCCCCAATCAAAGATAATGTAACCTGCGTTGCATAATCATCAACGGGCACTTCAATTTCTACAGTTGCATATCCGTCTCCATAGGGGGTTATGTTTACGTTCTCTGCACTTACAAGGGGAATAAAAAGCAATAAGGCAAGCAAAGCCTTTTTCATACTTTACCACCTCCATAAAAAATTAGAAATCAGAGATGCCTTAGGATAAACTCATCCACTCTATGGAGCATGTCCAGGGCAATTGCAAAGTGCATCTTTGCTTCTGCTGGCTTTTTGTGTTTTAGGAGCTCGATTCCAAGTCTTACCTCTTGTATCGAAGTTTTAAGCTGCAGTTCTGCCTTTCTTGTATCTACTCCTTTTCTCTTGAGCTCTCTCAAGGCCTTTGCATCCTTCTGAATTCTGCCGTTAATCTCTCTGAGAAATGTTCTCATGTCTCTCATCTTTTCTTGGGCTTCTCTCTCGTGGAACTTTCTCTGGATAAATGCCATTGCCTTGTGAAATTCTTTTATGGTCTCCGTGTTCTCTCTCATGACCTGAAGAGCTTCGTCGTATTTTCCTTCATCTGCTAGGGCTTTGACCTCATCGTAGACTTCTCTAAACGCTTCAAGCCTTTCTTGAAGTTCACTTGCATCGTAGCCCTTTTCTTCTGCCGCCTCAATTACTTTCTCTGCCACTTCTATTCCCCTTGCACCTTTCTCCAAGAACTCATTTACTATCTTGTCAGCGTTTGCCTCTACAAGTTCCTTTCTTATTTTCTTTAGTTCCTCATCTAACGCCGCTTTTTTCTCCCTCGCAACTTCGAGGTCTTCTTTAGCTTTCTCGAAATCTCTGGCTTTTATGTCCTCTAACACGGTCTTGTAAGCCTCCTTAGTTTCTTGTAAAAGCATTGTTGCGTTTTCTACATCAATTCCCTGTTTTTGAGCGATCTCTATAGTTCTCTCAGCCATTCTAAAGTAGCCTTCCATTCTCTTGATCTCCTCTGGTAACCTTTCTTTGAGCTCCTCTTTTCCTCTTTCAAAGCTCTTCAGGACTTCTCTGTAGTGATGCATTGCTGTTAAGCCATTGATTATGGTGTTGTAATAGTCGCCGCTTTCATAAGCAGCGAGGGCATCTTCCTTATACTCTTCGGCCAGTTGGTAGTGTCTCATAACGCTTGAGTTATCTGGCAAGTTTGTATTGTTAATTAGTCTTGTTGTTATTTCGCTCAGTCTTTCAAGGGCTGCAACAATATGCTCGGCTATCCTCTCCTCCTGCGTTATGTTTTGTATTTCTGGTGGCAAGGGCTCTGTTTCATTTTCTATGGTAGTGTTTTCATCTGCCAGGCTCAAGCCCGCTGGTATTATGCTCCCAACCAACAGGGCTATTAACACCCAAACTTTCAACCATCTCATGTTCATCACCATTCTTAACTAGGCTCTTTACCTATTTTAGGAACCCGGTGAAAAGAACGTTTCGGAACGTTTCATTTTTTGTATAAACTTTCATAAACAGCTTTCTACACATACAATCCATTAAAAATCATGAAAATCTGCATGTGAACGATTAGAAACGATATTTTTGGGTAAATGGAGCTTAGATCTTTTTTAGAATGAGCTTCATAAAGGCCCTGGCATTCTTTAAACGGTGGGTCTTGAACTTTGCTGTCTTGGAGGTGTGCACTTGAAGCGGAAGTTCTTCTATCCTCAAGCAAACTCCTCCAAAAGTTAAAAAGAAAAAATCACCTTAAACTTTTCACAAGCTCCTTCATAACCCCAAGGAACGTTTCAACTTCTTCAATACTGTTGTACACATGGAAAGAAGCCCTAACAGTTCCATTTATGCCAAGCTTTTTCATTACCGGCAATGCACAGTGATGACCGCTCCTTACCATAATGTTGTGCTCATCCAGAACGGCGGCAACGTCGTGGGGATGAAGCGGAGGGACGTTAAAACTCACAACTCCAGCATGCTTTTTGAGGTCTCTTGGTCCGTACCATGGAACTTCAAGCTCTGTTAAACCTTCAGTTGTTCTTTTCACAAGCTTGTGCTCTTGCTTTTCGATTTTGTTTATCCCTATTTTTTCAATGTACTTTATTCCAGCGGCAAGACCTATTGCCCCTCCAATATTTGGCGTACCGGCTTCATAGCGCTCTGGTGGTTCGGTGAGCTTGTAATCATAAAGATTAACGTCTTCAATTGTTCCCCCACCTATTAACGGGGGCTCGAACACATCAAAGAATTCCTCCCTTATGTAAAGCACTCCTATTCCAGTTGGGCCCATTGGCCCTTTGTGTCCCGAAAATGCCAAGAAGTCTGCGTGAAGTTTGTTAACGTCAACCTCCATGTGGCCAACGCTTTGGGCTGCATCGACAACAAATATTGCTCCTTCTTCTTTCGCCATCTTTCCGATTTCTTCTACCTCGTGGATGACTCCAAGGGCATTGGAGACATGCTGTATGGCTACAAGCTTTGCTCCCTTGATCTTCTTCTCCGCATCCGCTAAATCCAAGTTTCCTTCGTTGTCTCCTTCGATTATTTCCAGTTTCAGTCCAAGTTTTTTGGCTAATCTCTGCCAGGGGAGCAAGTCGGAGTGATGTTCGTAGGGGGTTGTCACTATCTTGTCTCCTTTCTTAAAAATCCCCTCCAAACCAAGAGCCGTTAAATTCAAGCTTTCACTCGTGTTCTTTGTGAAGACAATCTCCTCAAATTTAGCTCCAATGAACTTTGCTGTGATTTCCCTTGCCTTTTCATATTCATGAGTCGCCTTTTGAGAGAGCCTGTGAACTCCACGGTGGACGTTTGCCCTATATTTCAAATAATACTCGTCCATGGCCTCAACAACTGGTTTGGGGGTTAGAGAAGTTGCGGTGTTGTCAAAATATATGACCTCCTGCGTTAAAGGGATATCTTTCCGAACATCTTCGGGTATTCTCATGCCAACCACCGTAGAATTTATTTTCATGGAACATATAAATGCTTTGCTTCTCATTTTTGTCCTCCCAAATATTCCGATTATGGAACAAAATTTTATAAAGATTGGAACAAAAGCACGGGTGGTGGTTTAAATGAAGGCTAGGGAGATAGGATTAATCGGACTGCTGCTGAGCTTATCTTTGGTATTGCAGATTTCCCCGCTTAAGGTTCCGACTCAATGGGGAATGACAATTGATCTTGTAGCCGTCCCGATAGTGGTTATCTACATTTTGTTGGGCTTTTGGAGCAGTGTAACGGCCTTAGTATTATTGTTTTTGGGTTTGAGTTTAGTATCGTCTGCCTCTTGGTTGGGAGCCAGTATGAAGTTCTTTGCAACCTTGAGTGTGGTAATAGGCCTTGAAATTGCTAAAAGGATCACAAGGTTTGACTTCAAGAACTACAA
>LDZQ01000600.1_pt1 | contig 28244 bp, 33 predicted proteins | sample 615361 | NCBI WGS metagenome assembly LDZQ01 (sample SAMN03408297, study PRJNA278302) | terrestrial metagenome | isolation source: oil reservoir sample I2 | place: USA: Alaska, North Slope, Ivishak formation | collected 2013 | reverse complement strand
GGAACTTTCATCCATCTGCCCCTCTTGTCCTCGGTAATATTAACGGGAGTTGTCTTGCACCATAGATAGTTGTAATGGCCGAAGTTGGTGTAAATCCTTTTTCCGAAAATGTCCACGTAGTCCAGTTCAAGGTAATACAACATGACCTGCAGGCTGACGTAGCTTGAGTTTGTGTAATCGAGGAGGACACTAACATTCCCGTCGTCTATTCTGTATTCAGTGAGGTTCTCTATCTTAATTTCGGGGAATTCGACTGTGATGTCCATTCTGTAATTGGTTAAGGTTTCATTTTCTCCATGCAGTCGATAAATCTCAGAGTAAGGTTTTTCGCGAGCTATTTTTATATACGTTCTGTTGCCAACTTTAACAATCTCGAAATTTGCCGGTACTATCTCCAGCGAGCCCAGCTTGGCTGCAGGGATCAAGACCGTTAGGTTTTCGAATGGCTTGCGGCTTTCAAGATATATGTAGTAGCTTAGCGTGTATCTTTCCTTGGTTGCGAGAGGGTCCAGCAGTCCAAAACCACCATAAACAATGAACATCGGGAGGAATAACAGTCCCAAAAAAAGGAGTATTAGAAACACCACCAATGCTGCAGATGTGCGCTTCATCCTCGATCAAAGCATCCGGCTTAAAATTTTTGCAGTGTTCTCGGGAAGTTCGCCCGATTTTACCATGTTACGCAGGACTTGCTCAGCGATTTTGTCCGCTTTCGCTTTGTCGGTCATTTTGAACTCGATTACCAACCACCCGTTTTCGAATTTTCTGCTAACTTTTATTGCTCCAGACTTCTCAAGCATCGTAGCATATTCTTTCACCCATTTTTTGATTTGCACGTTAGTGCCTTTGGCATCCTTAGCAACGAGGGGGCTAAAGGTTGCTGACATTGCGTTTGGACTTCTCGTCAGTTCAATCGATTTCTCGTACGGATTGCAATTAACTTCTTGAACGTAATCATCGTAGTCTGCAACGACGCCCGTTAAATACAGAGATAGATAGAGTGTGTTCCCTGCAGGTGAGTTCCAGAAAGTCAGTTCAGCATAATATTCGGCAGCGAACTTGTTGTAGGCGTTGCTCAGGTCACTCTCACTTGGGGAGGAGCCGTAAAGCGATTTCATGGCCTTTGCAATAAGTTTCGTAGGGATGGCGATCCTCACGAAGTCCCAGTTCCAACCTTTTTCGTGGATGACTCTGCCGTTCACGTAAAATTCTGCTGTTATGTGATCTATTCCGTATTTCTGTGCAGCGTAGTTTGAGTAACCCACACCGTAGGTGCGATCATTGGGCAGTCCTTGTCCGTTTCCGTGGGCCACCCTATCCTGCATTAAATGGGCTAGCCATCCTTTTGCGAATGCTTTTTCGTCGGTTCCTTTTGCCAAGCTCAACATTGTGTTCGCTATTTTGATTGCCTTATTCACGTCTTCACCATGGAATTTTTTACCCCAGTCAACAGAGATCGTATAGCCAGCATCCGGCGCAATGGAGCCAGATAAGTATTCCATTTTAAATCCCGGATGGGGGTTTCCAGCTTCTGATGACATCCTGACGTGCGTTATGGTTCCCCAAGCCATCACCGGTGTCACTAAACTTCCCAGCACTACAAACACCAGCACCAACCCAAGCGCTTTGCTACCCCACATAATATCACCATTGCATCTTGCAACCTCTTAGCATATAAAACTTTCGTTTATTTCTACATTAAACCGTTTAGATAACGTCTAAACTGTTTAGATGCGGGCTAAACTGTTTAGACGTTAGCTAGACGGCCTTATACTTGAGCTATCATAAGGCAATTTTTTAATACTTTGCACATAGCATCAAATATGCTCATGCACTGCTAACGTCAAAGAGGGGAATTGAGGTGCTCAAAGTTCTTGCATCAGGTCCCAAGAGCAGAACTGTTTGAGTATGTTAAAGTGAACTCTGCGAGATTGGGGTTTAGATTTACTGGAATAGTTCAGAACTAACAAATGTTTTAAAATATTACTGACAAATTGCTCTATGAACAGGATTGCTAAACTCCTCAAAACAAACTATCCGATAGTTCAGGGCCCGATGGCCGGAATAACTCTCGGAGAATTTGCTTCTACAGTGTCTGAGGCTGGCGGGCTTGGAGTTATAGCTTCTGCCGGCCTTTCGCCTGAAAAGCTAAAAGAGGAGATAGAGAAAGTTAAGGACAGAACAGACAAGCCCTTCGCCGTGAACATTCCAATATATCAGCCCGGCTCGGAGAAAAATCTTGATACTGCTCTTAAAGCTGATGTTGGGATTATTTACACCTCTGCTGGAAGCCCGGAGAAATACACTGAGAGAGTAAAGGAATCCGGGGCAAAAGTCATACACAAGGTGTCGAGGTTGAAAGAGGGGCTGAAAGCGGAGAAGGCGGGAGTGGATGCTGTGGTTGCGATGGGCTTTGAGGCGGGAGGGATTATAGGGAGGAGTGGTGTAACATCCTTCTGCTTGATTCCTGAGCTTGCCGACAACCTCAGCATTCCAGTTGTAGCCGCTGGCGGGATAGCAGATGAGAGGGGATTTGCTGCAGCCCTGATTCTCGGAGCGGAGGGTGTTGAGATTGGTACGAGACTGCTTGCAACCAGAGAGTGTCCCGTGCCGGAGAGCGTTAAGCAGGCCATTTTGAAAGCCACCTGCGACTCCACGATGGTTATTGAGAGACCAGTTGTAATGAGAGCTCTCAAGCCAGAGCTGAGCGGAGATTCTGAGAATCCTGCTCTGGGAGGGCAGGTTTCAGGGCTGATTAAGGAGATTCTTACGGTTGAAGAGGTAATCAGGAAAATTGCAGAGGGGCTGAATAAAGCTAAATTCTAAGTTGGGGCTTCTTGTTTCCTCTCCTATGTATTCATCATCAAACAAATGCCGTCAATAAGCTTTATACCCTCCTCTTTGCATGCCCTCTTAAAATCACCATCAAACGAAATCAGATATTTTACTCCATAAAATTTACAGGTGGAAAGGATTATAGCGTCATTTGGCAATAAACCATCTTCTTTACAAATTCGTAGGCCAGATTTCTGATTTCCCTGTTAATTTCCAGTTCCTCAAAAATCTCAAAAAGCATGAAAAGCTCTTCCAGTTCATTTTCCCTCTCTATGATCAGTTCTGGATTCTTTTTCAGTTCGTAGGTTCTTTTTTCCAGTAATAGCCTTTAAATACACGAGGAAAACCTAGCTAAAAACGATAGCGTTTGAGCAGAGTTTGTATAGTGCAATGCTATTTAAAGGATTTTACACCTCAGAATTAAGAGAATGAGTTTTTACGAATATAGGTTTAAGCTGCGTTTTTCTTTCTGCATTCACAGCCTTAACCCAACCAGATTCGAGAACCATTAACCCGAATTTGGCAAAATAGTCATAGGCAGTACTTCCTAACCTCACAGAACCTGCACTTCCAGTTTTCTCTTGTTTTTAAAGCCTCCCTCTCTCCCGCCCAGTACTCCCTCGAAAATTGCAGAATCCTCTCAATTTCCTCCCTCTGAGCTTTAAACCTCACCTCACCTATCCTCTCACCAGTCTTCTGGCTTTCGTAAATAACCACGACCTCCTCATCAAGTTCAGGAATCATGGGGAGCTTTGAGTCCAGCGTTCTGAGCATGGCCTTAACACTCCTCTCTGTCATTCCCGCTGCCTGCGAGAATTCCTTGCTGATTGCTGCTCTCTCCACGACACCATAGGCCCTCTTCACGTTCCTGCTGACCTTCTGCCCCCTCGCCTCATCAAGCATTAGGTGGTAAAGAAGCCCCTGAACCCTGTGTGATTCATTCTCAGGCACCTCCTCCCTCAGCCTCGTCTTCCTCTCCACCACCTGAGTTCTACCGCCCTTTTTCCTGATTTCGTCGATGGAGCCGCTGAGGTACCACCTCCAGCCGTCACCATCAATCTTTGTAACGAGAAAAACCTCCCTGCCACGGCCAGATTTCAGAAAGCTTTCAATAGAAAGGTTGGTGAAGTAAATCTGCCCGCCCAACCAGTCGATGAAGTTTTTGGGCCTCGGAAGGCTTGCTTTACCAGACAATTCATCGTGAATCCTTTTTCCTTTCCTGACAAGAGCGTTCGAGGGCTTTATGTCATAAAGAAGCTTCAGCTCAACTTTCATCTCGCACCAGAATTGCTCTGCAATCTTACCAACTGAAATAACCCTTTTGTGCTTCCTCTTAAGTCGGGAGAGCTTCACTTACCTATGTGACAGCAAGAGTTAAAGTAATTTACTGAAAATGGCATCGGCGAAAATGGCTGCAAGAAGTGCCGAGCTGACGAGGGCATTGACGTAAAAGAAGGCAATCTGAATTTTTGCCTCGTCGTAGCCATCCCTGACAATGTAATGCTCGTAGAAGAGCAAAAGGGCGATTAAAGGAAGAAAAAGCTCTGCAAGCTTAGCATTTTGGATTTGAAGGGCGATGGCGATGAGGGCGAAGAAGATGACGTGGTTTAGCCTTGAAAGCCAGAGTGCAGCTCTAACACCAAAATGAGCACCAATTGAGTGAAGGTTGTTGCTGCGGTCGAACTCCACATCCTGAAGGCCGTATATCATGTCGAAGCCAGCAACCCAGAACATCACAGCTACACCAATGAGAGTGGGGACGAGCTCGCTGCCGAAAATGTCGATTGAGTCTGTGACGGCAATCCACCCTCCCAGCGGGGCAAAAGCAAGGTTCAGGCCGAGAACGTAGTGGCAGAGGCAGGTGAAGCGCTTGAGGTAAGGATAGATGTAGGCGGTTATGGCGGGGATTGGGGAGAGCATGAGGGCAGTTTTGTTGATGAGAGCTGCTGAGATGAAGTAAAGGGCAAGAGCCAAAACCGCAATAGCATAAGCTTCCTTCAGGCTGATGAGGCCAGCTGGCAAGTGCCTCATCGCCGTTCTCGGATTCTTTGCGTCAATCTCCCTATCTATAATTCTGTTGAAGGTCATGGCTGCAGTTCTAAGGCCGGTGAAAGCTGTTAAAATCAAAAAAGCCAGCCTGAGGCTTATAAGTCCCCCCTCTGCGAGAAAGGCTCCAGCGTAGGCGAACGGGAGGGCGAAGAGCGTGTGCTCAATCTTTATGAAGTCCAGATACATCTTAATTCGCTGCATTCTGAATCACGCCCATTACCTTCTCGTGAAGCTCCTTCAGAATCTTCCTCCTGTCCTCCATAAGCACTACGTCCTGCTCTCCCAGCAGGTACATGTTGAAGGCGAAGGGAGAGGGGTAGGGCGTTCTTACAATCACAAGCTCCATCTCTCTACCAACCTTTGCCAGAAAGTCCATCGCATCCTCAATGTTCATTGCATCCTCCATTATTTCCCTGTAGGTCTCCTTCAGCACGGGGAAGTCGGGATAGTAGCGCCTTAAAAAGCTTAGTATTGAGTCCGCAGAGAACTGCTGCCTCCAGACACTCTTCTCCCTCCCCATGTAGTTTCTCAGAATCATCAGGCTTCTCACCGCAACATGCCTGAACCTCCTCCTCAGTATCTCTGTCCTGTCCAAAGCTTTTCTCAGATGGCCCTCAAACTCAGGGATGACGAAAAGCCCCTCAATCTCCGCATCGCTAAGCCTTTTGTGAGGTGGAAGGATTAGGACAAAGCCGTTATCGTTTATCCCCATCTGGACGTTGCAGTTCTTGATTAAACCTGTCCTGTAGGCAAAAACTCTCGCAATTGCGCTGTTCGCCCTTCTCCCAATCAGAGTGTGGAAGAAGTAGTAGTTCCTTTCCGCTTCGTACTTCTCAACCACAAGCTTGCTGTCAGTCGGAATTTCGCTGAAGAGCTTCTGCTCCATGAAGTAGCGGTAGATGGCGTTGGCAGCGTTTCTCTCAATCTCGAAGTTTTCCATAAGAATGGCAATAATTTCCTCCCTGCTCATCTTCTCAAGCATTTCCTCCATCCAGCCCCTGAACTTCCTTATCCTCTCAGCCAAATCGTAGCTTAAAGGCAGCTGCTCGCTGAACCAGCTTGGGACGGTGGGCTTCTCCCCCTCAACCTCCTCGACGATGATGCTCATTCCCTTGGCCTTCAAAAACCTGAAGGTCTTTCCTGCAAGGACGAAAATGTCTCCCGGCAGTAAATTCTCGGCAAACTCTTCCTCAACCTTTCCAACTCTCTTTCCGTCCTTTGTGATTACCTTCACAGCCACCTCGTCGGGAATCGTGCCCGTGTTGAGGTAGTAAATCGGCCTGATCATCTTCCCTCTTCTTCCGAAAACGCCCTCTTCCTCGTCAAACCAGATTTTCGCATAGACCTTCTTCTTTTCCAGCTCGGAGAAGTTGCCGGAGAGGTATCTCAGCACGGAGAGAAACTCCTCCCTCGTTAACTCTCTGTAGGGATAGGCGTTTCTGATCAGGGCAAGGGCCTCATCAACGCTCCAGACTTTCTCAATGGCCATTCCAACGACGTGCTGGCACAGCACATCGAGACACTTCCTCGGTATCTTCACTCTGTCCAGCCTCCTCTCCCTCGCCTCTTTCGCCAAGACTGTGCACTCAACGAGGTCGTCCTGATCAACGACCACGATTCTGCCAACACTCACCTCATGAAGCCTGTGCCCGCTTCTCCCGATTCTCTGCAAAGCCCTGTTTATGCTCTTGGGCGAGCCCAGCAGAATGACGAGGTCGATGTAACCAATGTCAATGCCGAGCTCAAGGCTCGTTGAGGAGACAACGCATCTCAGCTCCCCGTTCTTCAGCTCGTTCTCCACCTCAAGCCTCACTTCCTTGGAGAGGGAGCTGTGGTGGGCTTTTATTGGAAAGTCCTTCAGCCTCTTCTTGAGGTGGTAAACGACCCTCTCTGTCGCGCTACGCGTGTTTGTGAAAATCAGCGTGGTTTTCGAGCTTTTTACGTACTCCGCAAGCAAGTCGTAAAGCCTGTCGCTTATTTCTTCGGCACTGGCGGAGAAAAAGTCGTTTATCGGGGAGACGACCTTTATGTCCATGGGCTTCTCGAAGGTGACGTCAGCTATAACGCAGTCTCTCTCCTCACCGTAGTTGTATCCCACCAAGAACCTCGCAATTTCCTCAAGTGGCGATATGGTGGCGGAAAGGCCTATTCTTACCATCTCTCCTTCCTGTATTCTCTGCAGCCTCTCCATTGAGAGGGTTAGATGAACTCCCCTCTTGTTCTCCGCAATCGCGTGGATTTCGTCAACGATGAGAAATCTGACGTTCGTGAGGGACTTGCTGAACTTTGGGCTGCAGAGAACGATTGCGAGGGTTTCTGGAGTTGTGATCAGGATGTGTGGTGGTTTTCTCGCCTGCTTCTGCTTTTCAGCAGCATCCGTATCGCCTGTTCTGACAGCAGCTCTTATTTTCTGCAGCTTGATTCCCTTTTTCTCAGCAAGGGCGTAAATCTCCTCAAGCGGCTCCTCAAGGTTCTTCCTTATGTCGTTGTTTAGGGCTTTAAGGGGAGAGACGTAAACGACGTAAACTCTATCCTCAAGCTCCCCCTTCTCAGCTTTCTCAACAAGCATGCTTATTGCAGCAAGAAAAGCTGCAAGAGTCTTCCCGCTTCCTGTTGGAGAGGTTATAAGCACGTTTCTGCCTTTGAAAGCCTCCACTATGGCGTATTTTTGCGGAGGGGTAAATTCAGAGTACTTTGAGAGAAACCACTCCCTCACTAAGGGATGAAGCGAGTTCAGAATCTCCTCGTCGCTGTAGGGCTTTCCCTGTATTATCACCGAAGAACATATCCGTCGGGAAAGAAAAGTCTTGTCGTGAGGTTCTATGCCACTCTCACCCCGGGTCTTGAGGATGTTGCAGCCAAGGAAGTGGAGAGTTTCGGGTGCAAAGTGGAGGAAATCAGAGAAAGAAGGGGCAGAATCTTCTTTTCCGGGGAAAAGTCTGCAATCCCCCTGCTGAACCACTTTTCGAGAACTCTGGAAAGGCTGAACGTGTTGCTGCTGAGGTGCGAAGTTGAGGGGCTTGATGACATCTACGCAGCGGTAAAGGGGCTGGATTTCAGCTTTGTTAAAGGAAAAAGCTTTGCCATAAGGAGCTTGAGGGTTGGCGAGCACGATTTCACGTCAATGGACATAGCGAGAGTAGCGGGGCAGGCTGTGATTGACAGCTTCATGGAGAGCTACGGGGAGAGGTTGAAGGTAAATCTCAATCAACCAGACGTGATTATTAGGGTTGAGCTTGTTGATAGCGAGCTCTTCGTTGGTGTTGACACCACAGGAGATGATGCGCTGCACAAGCGGTGGTGGAGGGTTTACAACCATCCCGCTCACCTCAACGCTGCCATAGCGTGCGGAATGCTGAAAATTGCTGAATGGAAGCCCGATGAATCCCTCATCGACCCCATGTGCGGCAGCGGAACGATTCCCATTGAGGCTGCGTTAATGGCGAGGAACGTTCCGAACTTGAGGGATTTTGCCTACAAAAAGCTTTGCGAGTGGGAGCTGGCTTTTGAGCCAAATGAAGTCAGGCTGAAACTTTACGGAATGGAGAAGTTTCGAAAGCACCTTGATGGTGCTATCAGAAACGCCGTAAATGCGGGAGTTGCAGACACCATCGAGTTCAGGCAGGGAGATGCAACGGAGATGACAGGAGAGTATGACGTTATAATCACAAACCCGCCATATGGCCTTAGAATTCACCGAAAGGGCGCAATTGAAAGGCTGTATCACAGCTTTGCCAGAGCGGCAAAAAGGTGCATGAACCAGAACTCAAGGCTTGTGGTGATTACGACTGAACATGAGCTTTTCAACAAAGCAGCGGAGGAAGCAGGACTGCAGTGCACTCACGAGAGATTCGTGAAATATGGCGGGCTTTTAACAAAAATTATGGTTTTCATGATTTAGTTCTCTCGGCATCGTGCACCCAAACCTCTCCATCCTCGTAAACCTCCTTCTTCCAGATTGGAAGCTCCTTTTTCATCAACTCCACTGCCTCCTTCAAAGGCTCCCAGATGTCCTTCCTGTGCTCTCCCATAACGGTGATGTAAACTATGTCCTCCCCCGGCAGCAGAATCCCCCTCTTGTGGTAAACTCTGGCATTTACAATTCCGGCCATCTGCTTTACTCTCTCCTCAATCTCCCTCGCCTTCTCGTTCAGCATTTCATCATAAGCCTCATACTCAAGCCTGCTTACCGTCTTCCCGTCAGACTCCTTCCGCACAAAGCCTATGAAAATGCCAATTGCCCCGCATCTCTCCACTCCTTCAACGCACTTTGTTTTGAGAACGATGGATTTTAGGGACTCCACTTCAGGAGCCCTCTCAACCTCCTCCACGCTCTTTACCTTTGGAATCTTGAATCCGAGGCCCTTTTCAAGCCCCTCAAGCTCCAGCTCGAAACCAATGATAGCAGCATAATCGAATCCCAGATCTGCGAGGGTTTCCAGAGCCTCCCTCATGTTCTTAGGGCCTGCCGTCATCCTGAGAGACTTTCCAATGAAGGCGCAGCACTCCTCCTCTCCATCCCCCTTCCTCACCTCTACAACTCTTCCCCTCTCAGCCAGCTTTCCCTTCAGCTCATCCCAGTTTTCGGGAACGAAAACCTTCATCCGCACCCCTCCAGCTTCTCGTAAACGTCCATACCGCAGAAAAGCGGCTGAACAACATGATACCTAACATCAACCTTGCTTCTGTCAACAACAATCTCTGCACAGCTCGCAACCGACATTCTTGGCTGCGTTGGGCTGCCGGGACAGATTAAAAGCTTTCCTCTAACCTCTTCAAGAACAAAGCGGTGTAAGTGGCCGAAAACCAGCACATCAACACCAAGCTCCATTGCCTTATAGCCAAGGTCGTGGAACTGGTTGATGAAGTTGCCCTTATGCACTAAACCGAATCTAACCCCCTCAACTTCAAAAACCAGCTCTTCATCAAGCTCCTCCTTAATTTTATCATCGTCGCTGTTTCCAGCTACAGCATAAAGCTCGTAATCTGAGAACTTTTTGTAAACCTTGTAGCTTTCAAAGTCCCCTGCGTGAACGACAAAATCTGCTCCTTCCATAAGCTCTATGAGCTTCTCCGGAAGATTCCATTCTTTCAGGTGCGTGTCTGCCACAGCCAGAATTCTTTTCATCAATTAAAGTAAAACAAAAGGTTTAAAATGTTGATGTCAACACCTTGCGATGATTAAGCTCAGCTACCTCACGAGCTACATCACCTGTCCTAGACTGTGCTACTTCCGGGTTCATGTTGGCGAAAAGCGTTTTACCGAGCTTACTGCGGTAAGGGAGATATACTTTTCCCTGAAACAGGGATTTGACCTCGATTGGGCGAAAAAGAGGGCTAAAGCTCTACATGAAGCGTTCGATGAAGAAGCTTTCAGGAGTGCGGCAAATAAATTCATCTTTCCTCAAATTGACTGCAAAAGCGTCGAAGTGGATGCAACGATAAAATCCAAGTCGCTCGGTCTTCTGGTTAGTGTGGATGAGATAGTTGAATGTGATGGAGAGCTGCTCCCCCTCTTTCTTGGCCTAAATCCACCAGAAAATGGTGTTTGGTTTAAAGACATGGTGAAGGCCGGTGCAGCCGCCTTGGCTGGAAACTACAGCAAAGCCCTGATTTACTACGGATACACGGGCGATCTTAGGCCTGTTGAGGTTACCTTCAGCCTCAAAAAGAAGGTCATCAAGCTCATTGAGCGAGTGAAGCTCATACAAAGAGGTTTTCTTCCCGAAAGGAAGGAGAGCGGATACTGCAATTACTGCAGCTTCAGTGAGGACTGTAAGAGCAGGGCTGAAACTTTCGCATCAAAATTTCTCTAGTCTATGAAAAATCTCGCATCCTCAATCCACTGGCTCTTGCACTTAGGACACTTAGAAGCTTTAATTCTGTCAAACTCAAAGCCACACTTCTTGCAGCGGGGAGGTTGCATCACAAGCCTTTTACCCTTCCTCCTCAAAATCTTGGATGCTTTCAGCAATGCTGAGTAAACATCATCTTCCCTTTGCGGTTCAAGGTTGAGCAATTTGCATATTTCCTTTGCCGTAAGGCCATCCTGCTGCTCAAGCAAGGATATGACGTCCTCGACTAAAGCCATGAATCTAGTTTACTACAGGATATAAAAAATTCAAGGAAAAAAGAGAGCTTACGTTAAAGCATTAGGTATTGCCTTGAACAGCTCCATCATGAACTTTACGTTGTCCGTTATCGTGTTCGCCAGTGCTTCGGCGTAAGCCTCAACTAGCGGCACCTCGACTCCGGTAGAGTTGGTGGTTGTTATCGACGTGTTCTGCAAGGCCTTTACCTGGTACTTCATAAGCGCTGCCAGTCCCTGGCTGCCCTCAGTGTCGCCGAAGACAACGGAGGTGTTGGTCGCCATCATCCTTATTGATTCGCTGATGTTAGTTCTCTGGGATGTCAGGTTATCGCTGTTTGCCAGCGTTTCCAGAACCTCCGCCGTCACCTGGTTGTTCCAACCCGCAACAAGAACTCCACCGTAAACCAGCCCCCAGAGGTTCTGGAAGAGGTTGGAGTTTGTGTCAGTGTCGTTCACCTCGTAGAGCAGGTGCAGGAACTTCGCTCCCAGATCGAGGTTTGAAACCGTGTTTTTTATGAATGCAGCCGCAAACTCCGTACCGTTCATGCTGAAGTCTTCTGCCATTGCCGGTGCAGTTACCAGCATTAACGCCAGCACCAATCCCACTACATACCCCCTCATAAATACTACCCCCAATTTTGACAATAATTCCGGAACTTCTATGTATTTAAATTTTTCGTAATTAATCGATAATAATGTCATCAATTGTTATAATAATGAGAAGAAACCTTATAGGCGAAGCAAATAATAACTTTCCTTCCTGTCTGAGGAAGTCAGATTCCCAATTACTTCCATTTCACCAAAATCTGGGCTCTCCCCATCTCCCTCCTTGTGAACAAACAGCACAATTCCACCTTTTTTCAGCAGCGGAAGAAATCTTCGCATTGCACGAAAGGATGAGGAAAAAGGCAAAGTGAGGTCATTAAGGATTAAATCAAGCTCGGGCAAAAGTGAAATGTCGAAGGTGAAGGCATCGGCAATGAAAACCTTAACGTTTGGCCTTTGCCTCTCAATTTCCCTCAAGCTTTCCTCAAACTCCCTGCTGTACTCTATACCGTAAACCTCCTTTGCTTTTTCGCTGGCGTAGAGCAAAAAACCCCCAGCAGAGCTTCCGAGGTCAAGAACAACCTCATTGCCGGAAAAAAGGTTGAAGTGCTCGTCGATTTCCTTCAGCTTCCAGTATCCCCGCGGCCTTTCCGGCTGGAGAACTTTTATCTCCGCCTCAAAGTCAACCTCCGCTGAAGGCTTCGTCACCTTTTTTCCATCAACCAAGACGAAGCCTTTCTTTATTGCCTCCTTCGCTCTGCTCCTTGAGCTGAAAAAGCCCCTCCTGACAAGCAGAATGTCGAGCCTCATAGGATTTCCGCAACCAGCTCAGCCACCTCCATCGGCGTCTTCCCCACTCTCGCTCCCGCAGCTTCAAGTGCTTTAATCTTCGACTCCGCCGTTCCAACTCCCCCTTCAATTATCGCCCCCGCATGCCCCATTCTCTTTCCGGGTGGGGCGGTTAAGCCTGCAACGTAGCCTACAACCGGCTTCGACATTTCTCTGATAAACTCTGCCGCAACCTCCTCATCCCTGCCTCCAATCTCACCCACCAAAACAACAGCCTTGGTTTCCTTGTCATCCTCAAAGAGCCTTAGCACCTCCACAAAGTCCGTGCCTATTATCCTGTCTCCTCCTATTCCAACAACCGTTGACTGGCCCAATCCGAGCTTTGTGAGGTTGTAGGCAATCTGATACGTCAGAGTGCCGCTTCTTGACACAATCCCAACATTCCCCGGCTTGAAAATCTGAACGGGCATTATGCCGAGGTGCGTTTTGCCGGGGCTTATGATTCCGGGGCAGTTGGGGCCTATTAGCGTCGCTCCCGCCTCTTTCACCCTCCAGTACATTTTCAGCTCATCGTGAACGGGAATACCTTCCGTTATGCACACAATAACTTTGATGCCAGCATCAGCCGCCTCCATCACGGCATCAGCAGCGAAGGGAGCGGGAACGAAGATTACGGATGCGTTTGCGTCAGCCTCCCTCACTGCCTCCTTAACAGAGTCATAGACCGGCACCCCAAGGACTTCCGTCCCGCCCTTTCCGGGAGTAACTCCGGCAACAATTTTTGTGCCGTAGTTGAGCATTCTCTCCGCGTGAAACTTGCCTTGATAGCCAGTTATTCCCTGAACTACCACCTTCGTTCTTTCATCAACGATAATTGCCATAATTCACACCTCCTCAGCAAGCTTTACGGCCTTCTCCGCCCCTTCCTCCATCGTCTCGACAATGTGGAAGTTTGGCCTATCCTTTGCAAACTCATCCATGATTTTCCTCCCCTCCTCCTCGTTTGTGCCTGCGAGTCTCACAACCACCGGAGTTGATACGTCTGCCAAAGCCTCTTTAAGCCCCTTCGCAACTTCATCGCACCTCGTTATCCCGCCGAAGATGTTGATGAAGACCACCTTAACATTCTTGTCGCTGAGAATTAGGTTAATGGCCTCCCTCACAACCTCTGCAGAGGCTCCACCTCCTATGTCGAGGAAGTTCGCCGGCTTGCCACCGTAAATGTATATCAGGTCCATGGTTGCCATGGCCATCCCGGCACCGTTTGCAAGCACGCCAACGTTCCCATCAAGCTTGACGTAATTCAGCCCCTTTTCCATTGCGATTCTCTCCATCTGGTCAGCTTCGGTATAATCCCTCAGTTTCTCCAAATCCCTGTGCCTGAAAAGTGCACTGTCGTCAATGTTAAGCCTCGCATCCGCAGCAACAAGTCCATCAGGTGTAACAACAAGGGGGTTGATTTCGACAAGCTCAGCCTCGTAGTGAACCATAATCCGGTAGAGGGTTTTGAGGATTGAAGCGACCTCCTTCCAGTACTCCCTCGGCATTTGCGAATTCAGCAAAAGCTCCCTTATCTGATAATCCCAGAGCCCCCACTTCGGATTCACAGCGATCCTGGCTATTTTCTCAGGATGCTTGACGGCAATTTCCTCAATATCCATACCACCCACAGAACTCAGAATTGCCGCGATACCTTTATTGGCTCTATCAATTGTTAGCCCGGCATACATTTCTCGCTGAACTTCAATCATTTCCTCCACGTAGATTTTCTCAACTATGTGGCCTTTTAATACGGAACCAAACATTTCCTTAGCCTTTTCAACGGCCTCTTCAACGCTGTAGGCCTTCTTTATACCACCTGCCTTTCCCCTCCCGCCAACAAGAACCTGAGATTTCAGTACCACCTTGCCCCCTAGCTCCTCAGCAATCCCCCTAACATCCTCGACAGAGGTTGCCAGCTCTCCTCTTGCAACTCTTATTCCGTGCTTGGAGAAAATCTGCTTCGCCTGATATTCGTGAAGTCTCATGTTTTAATGTTGCGAAGTGGTAAATTAAGTTTAGGTTTTAAGGTTCTAAATCGATCTGCCTTTCTTCAAAAGCAGCTGAGATCTCTGTCAGCATCTCCTACGACTGTTGCTTTAACATCGTACTCTCCTCTCATTTCCCTATGGCTCTCGTTAATCCCAACGATAACGCTTTTTCCAGCGATAACCTTTACATCGAGCTTCTTACTTCTCTTAGCATGGAGCTTTGTTCCATCAGCCGAAACAAAGCTTTCGTATTCGAATTTCGACTCATAGCTTAATTCCTGCATCCTCCTCCATATCGTGAGGTGTGAAGGAGACTCTGTCAGTCTCTCAAGCCTCTGCCTTGATTCCCTGTAGCTCATGGATAAAGCATAATCGATGGCTATTGCTGCTATATCTGGCTGATATAGCCTTTTCTCGTCGAATTCTATTAAGTTGTAGAGGGGGCAGAAGGTTCTGCCTATTGATTTGTCTTTGAGTCTTGTAACGGTTTTTCTAAGCAGCGTTACGATCGTTCTCTTTTCTCTGCTGTGTTTATGGTAATCGTTTTTGTCGTATCCTTTCTATGCATTGAGGAGATGAGAACGCTGTCTATCTCCTCCAGAACCTTTCCCAGAATTGAAGCTTCAATTCCTTTTAAAGCAGATGTGATTTCTTGGATGGGAATCTTTTTATTCTGGATGTCAATTGTTAGCCATAGTGGGATTTCTATTTGCAGCTGCATGGGTGGGGTTGAATCCCTGCCCTTTTTGATTTCCAAGGAAAGATGTAACAGCACCAAAAAATTAAACTGCCGATTGGTTTGGCCGTAGTTAGCATCCCTTTTGAGTTGAGAGGTCAAACGAGATTGAGCGAGTTTGGTTTCGCCCCTAACAAGGCAACGGTTTGGGGGAGAGAAACTGCCGCATCGCCATTTGGCATAACTCTCGGCAGAAAGCTACTCGTTGCAGCAGCTCAGGGGTTTTATGGAGGAGGTGGAAAAAGCTTAGTTCTGTGACAAAACTTATTAAAAATGCCATACAATTAAAGCTATGAGCATCGAAGTAAAAAAACTGGACAGACACGGAAGGATTGTCATTCCGAAGGAGTGGAGGGAGAGGCACGGGGACGAGGTTGTGGTTGTGGTTTACGAGGACAAAGTTGAGATTCTCCCGAGGAAGGGGAACGTGATGAGGTTTGCAGACAGCATCGAGGTTGAGGAGCTGAAGGACTGGGAAGAGATGAGGAGAGAGCTTTATGAGGTTCGTTGATTCCAACGTCCTGATTTACGCCCTGCTTAAACCAAAGAAAGAACCAGATGACAGGATTGCAGAGATGAAGGGGAAATCCGTCGAGATTCTCAGGAGGATCCAAGAGGGAGAGAAAGTTGCGACGACTGTTGTGCATCTGAGCGAGGTTGCCAACGTAATTGCGAGCAGGAGTAACGAAAAGCTGTCAGCAGAATTCGTGAAGGAATTTCTTACCCTCAGGAACGTGAAGGTTTTTGAGGTTAGTGCCGAAGACTACCTGAAAGCCTCTCTTCTCGCAGTGGAGAAGGGCGTTGACGTTAACGACGCCCTTGCTTACGTCAAGATGAGAGAGCACAAAATCGAGGAAATTTACACCTTTGACAAACACTTCGTGAAGATGGGGGTTGTGGTAGTTTGAATGAGGCTGGCAGGGAATGCCTGAAAGATGATCTTTTCTGATGGTTTTGAGCACGTATTGGTCTTCTCCCCGCGATAGGGGACACAGGCATCTTTGCAGGGCTGATTCTCAGAGATGAGGCGAATCACCGCTTTAATTTCCCACCTCAATCCAGGTGAGACTGTAACAGTCCTCACTCACAGTGACGGCGACACATCAACTGACCTGTTGGAACAACGGTCACAACATTGACTCATCTCTACGACCTTGCAGGCCCAGGGCTGGGTGGCAGGTGACATGAGACTCTTACTGCAGTAAAAAGCATGCGGGGGGCGGGATTCGAACCCGCGGACCCCTTCGGGACAGGGTCTTAAGCCCTGCGCCTTTTCCTGGCTCGGCAACCCCCGCTTGGAAAAATTTGAGAATTGCTGTTTATGTGCTTTATGGCCGAATATTTTTTAATTCAGGAGTTCAACTCCTAAGCATGGCAGACAAAAAATTCAGCTTAATCGCACTGGTTTCTTTCACAGCATTGGCGATTATCGTTCTCTACCACAACATTTCTCCTTACTTAACACCTTCTGACCTGATTGCGCAAGGGAAAGCGGAAAACGTTCAGGTTGTTGGTAAGATTGTATCTGTCAACGGCAACACCTTCCAGCTTTCTGATGGCAAAAACACCATAACTGCTGTTTACAACGGGACGGTTCAGCGGTACGATGCCGAGGTCGTGGTTGTGGGGAACTGGGATGGAAAAGTTCTGCATGCCACGAAAGTGCTTCAAAAGTGCCATACTGAGTACAAAGGTGGTTAGTTGGAGCCAGGCTTCCTGCTGCTGGCAACTTCTTTTGTAGCTACATTTTCGGCATTTTCACTGTTTCTCGCGAAAAAAGAAAGTCTGGGTGAGTTCTCACTTTACCTTGCAACCTCCACGACTTTTGCTGCCCTGCTGCTGCTTGTAAACTACTTTGTTACCGACACGTTTTCGATATGGTACGTTTATGCTAACTCCAATGCCGAAATGCCGCTGGCCTACAAAATAAGCGCGGTTTGGGCCGGGAAGGAAGGCAGCCTCCTCTTGTGGGTTGTGCTCAATCTGATGGTGACCTCACTCTACATTAACTGGGGGGTTAAGGACAGAAAGAAAGCCAAGGTGGCTGCTGTAATGACTCTTTTCACGTCTTACCTCCTCCTTAACCTTTTGATTTTCTCAAATCCCTTTACGGTCTTACCTTACACACCCCCAGATGGAGCAGGACTGAATCCTCTGCTGAGAACTGTGGAGATGATACTCCACCCTCCAGTGGTATTCCTCGCCTACTCGCTTGCCGCTCTGCTGTACTCCGTAATCGTTGCAAATTCGGAAGGGGAAAGAACCATCGCGAGGCTCACGTGGTTATCCCTAACCCTCGGCATTCTTATCGGAAGTTTGTGGGCATACAAAACTCTTGGATGGGGAGGTTTCTGGGGATGGGATCCGGTGGAGAACGCTTCCCTACTTCCGTGGCTAACTCTTACAGCCTACTTCCATCTCACTAGGGGCAGAGACTTTTTCGCTTATCTCACCTTCTCACTCGTTCTTTTTGCAACCCTAGTCACGAGAAGTGGCATTATAAGCTCAGTGCACAGTTTTGGAGGGGAGGTTAGTGATTACAGCTACGTAATTCCGATTCTGGCCTCTTTAGCTCCTTTAGTTGTCAGGGCGAGACAGTTTTCGATTTCAAGTCTCTGCAATCAGAATTTGCCAATCCTCTTTTTGTCAGCAGTTATTGTGGTTTTTCTAGGAACGATTGCCGGCGTTTCTGTTGAGGTGAGCAGAGAATACTACTTCGTCACGTTTCTGCCGGTCTTCGCCTTAATAGTGCTGCTGGTTGTGCTTAAAATAAAAAAAGTCTCGATGCCCGCGACGCTGCTTCACCTGGGCGTAATTTTCCTCTTTGTCGGAGCAACTTCCGTTTGGCTTTTCGAGGAAAGCAAGACCATCACTCTTGACTCAGAGGGTTACAAGCTTCTCGATTTAAGCATTAGCGAGGATGCGGAAAAGTACACTCTCACAGCGATAGTCAAAACCCCGGATGGCGTAATAGCACCGAAAGTTTACTTTTACAAAGTTGCTGGGAACAACAGAGTTTCTTCAGTTGAGATAATTCCGACAGTATTGTGGGACAACTATTACTCAATCAAGAGCTTCGATTTGGACAACAACGTTGTAACGCTTGAGTACTACCGCGTTCCGCTGATAAACGCCGTCTGGTTGGGCTCAGCCCTAATGCTTCTTGGAGCTCTCCTCAGGTTCTCAGGTAAAGTTTTTAAATTGGGAGGCTGAAAATGGGGCATGGGTAAGACAGGCAGCGTAACGTGGGTGAAGATTAAGAAGAGGAACAGCAACGAGTACAGGCTCGTGCCTACCAAGTGGCAGGACTACAAAAAGCCAGGACCAAATCAGAAGTACACGTCCGACGGAAAGAAGAGAAGGAGAATTAGAAGGTCACAGAAGTCGATATTAGGAGTGAGGTCCTAAACCTTTTTGAAAGCTGCCAAGTAGTGGTAGCTCAAATTTTCGCTTTTTACAAGTTTCATTTTGCTCAGATTTTCAAGCTCCTCAAGGCTTAACCTCTCCTCAACCGGTGGGCCGAACTCAGTTTTCTCTTTCTTCCACTCAGCAACCACCACGTAGTCGGCCCTTGAGGCCCACTCCAGATACTCCTCCGGATTGTCCATCTCGTGAAGCACGTTGGAGAAAAGCACAACGTCAACTCTGAAGTCCACCTCCGGCGGTTTCTCGGAGACGATTATTCCGATGTTGAGCAACCCCTCCTCCTCTACTCTCCTCCTGAGAACTTCCGCCATTTCCTCGCTTATCTCTACAGCGTAAACCTTCTTGAAAACCCTCGCAAGGGGAATTGTGAGGTAGCCTGTTCCTGCTCCAACGTCGAACAGAACGTTTTTCTTCGGCCTGAGGCTTTCAATGAACTCCACGACCTTCTCCGGAGGAAAAATCTTCCTCCTCCACTCCGAATCGAGAATATGAGCTTTTTTAGGGTCAAATTTGTGCTTCATGCTCCGTCTCGGTTTGGCTAATAAAAATGGTTTCGGGCTTTTTCACGACTCCCCACATCTGTCCAGCAGGTAGGCGTAGAGCATTGGCAGAGCTATAGTTGCGTCGCAGTAAACCGTTACAGCCTTGGCGTCGGGCTTTAGCTTGCACCAGCTTTTAGCCTCTTCAAGCGTTGCCCCACTCAGCCCGCCCCACTGCGGTGAGTCTGTTGTTATCTGCACCGCGTAGTCAAATCCCTCCGCCAGAAGCATCGCCTGCAGTGTGAAGTTTTTTGGCACGCCTCCTCCAACGACAATGACACCCATCTTCCTTTTCTGGAAGCAGAAGTCTATAATTCTGCTGACATCCCTGAAGAAGTCAATCTGAAGGTTTTTTCGGTAAATCGTCATGTGCAAGCCGGCTATTGAGTCGTGCAGGGTGGGGCAGAAGACTGGAATCTCTCTCTCCGCGGCAATTCTGAGGAACGACCTTTCATCCGGGATTCTTTTTCCTACCTCCCATAGAAACTCGTAGGTTGTGTAAATCCCATCAAGCCCTTCAATTATGCCTGAAAGAAACTCCTCGACCCTCTCAAAAGCTTCCTGCCCAACAAAAACGTCGTAAATTCTGTTAATGCTCTCCTCAGCCAGAGCTGTGTCATCGACGTAGCAGCTTCCAATCTCGTGACCGATACCGAGAGATTCGACTATTTCGTGAACGATGTTGGCTCCAGTGGTTACAAGACTGCTTATAAATCCGTTCTGCATCATCCCGGCCACGATTTTCCTCATCCCGGCGGGAATCATCGCTCCTGCCAGAGTGAGGAAAACAAACGAGTCGCTTTTAACCATCTCCTCACAGATTTTTGCAGCCTCTCCAAGTCTTCTGGCATTGAATGCCGTGCTTCCAAACATATCGAGCAGCTCAGAAACTTTGATTCCGCGCTGTATTTCTGGACTCGTCACTCTCATGACTCTGCATTGATGTGAGTGTTTAAATCTCTTTCAAAAGGCATATATACCATCTCAAAGTCCGACCTTTTATGAAGGTACTTGTAAGCCCCATGAGTGTTGCGGAAGCGATTGAGGCGATCGAGGGAGGGGCTGACATCATCGATGTGAAGAATCCTGCTGAAGGCTCGCTTGGTGCTAACTTCCCCTGGGTGATTAGGGAAATTTCGGAGCTCGCCAAGAAATACGGTAAGGAGATAAGCGCAACAACGGGAGATATGCCGTATAAGCCCGGAACGGCGAGCCTTGCAGCGCTGGGTGCTGCAGTTGCAGGTGCGGATTACATAAAGGTCGGTCTTTACGGAGTCAAAAACGCTGAAGAAGCTTACGAGATGATGGTTGGCGTTGTGAGAGCTGTTAAGGACTTTGATTCGAGCAAAAAAGTCGTTGCTGCTGGCTACGGCGACTATTACAGAATTTCGTCAGTATCCCCCCTCGATTTGCCTGAAGCGGTTGCGAAGGCTGGAGCGGACATTGTGATGGTTGACACCGCCATAAAGGATGGCACTTCCCTGTTCGATCACATGAAAATCGGAGATATTGAGAGTTTTGTGAAGCTGGCGAGAGATAACGGCCTGATGGTGGCTCTAGCCGGAAACATAAGCTGGAATCACATTGAGACGCTAAAAGAGCTCTCACCCGACATAATAGGAGTTAGGTCTATAGTTTGCGAGGGAGACAGAAGCTCGATGATAAAGAGGGAGCTTGTGGTAAAGCTTATGGAAGCGGTGCACGGGTAGAGCAGAGCTTTAACAGCTCGCTCTCACCCTCCCTCGTTCCTTTTGCAATCAGAACATCCCCACTGAAAATCCTTGTGTTGGCAGTTGGCTTTGTTATCCACTCGTTCTTTCTTTTAATCGCCACCACATGCATCCCGGTGTTGCTTTCGACCCTTGCCTCTCCAAGAGTTTTTCCGTTGAGCGGGGATTCTTCGGATACTGTAATCAATGTCAGCACCTCATCGGTCTCTCTCATTGCCTCCTTGAATATCGCGGGAATCTCCATCTTGTCCAGCAGTACCTGAGCGATGTCCCTCGCTGCATCCGCTATAAGCTCGGAGCAGTAGGCTATTTCGACAATGGCCATTAAAGGCATAAGCTGCTCGTCGTTGAAGTGGCGACTGCACTTGAGCACGCTCTTCTCAATTTCAAACTTGGTGTTGTCGATAACCTCCTCAAGGTATACGACTTCCAGCGCAATTTCGTCATTTCCGTAAATCAATGAGGAGTACGCGAGGTCTACCGAAAGCTCGGAGAGGTTCTTCACCTCTATAAGCAGGTCAACGGCCCTGTCGAGCTCCTCTATTTTGATGTCCGGAGGTTCGGGCGGAGGGGGTATTTGCTTCCCCGCAACTACTTCGTAAAATCTCGGTAGAGCTGCCGGGTCGCCCTTTGCAAAGAGCAAATCGCCCTTGTAAACCATCGTGTCCCTGTCGGGATTGAAAATCCAGCTGAACCCGCGCTTTATCGCAATCACCCTCATTCCCGTTCTGGTGTGGAGCCTAACTTCACCAAGAGTTTTTCCTGCAATCTCTGAATTTTCGGGAACCTCAAGCTTTACGACCGTCTCCTCGGAATGGTAGAGCATCAGCTTGACCATCTCGTCCGAGAGTCTGATGTTTCTCAGGACAAGCGAGGAAATGTCTGCTGCTGCGCTGCTTATCTTCTGCCCCGCGTTGGCTATCTGCAGGATTGATGAAACCTTCTCCGCCTCCTCCACCCTTCTTGCAGCGAGGATTGAAACGACTCTTATCTGCTTGAGCAAATCGAGAACCCTTCCTTCCAGCTCCAGAACCTCTTCAGCAATATCCTCATTGTTGTAAAGAATTGCGGAATAGGCAAGGTCAACCATCAGCTCGGTAGTATCTTTAATTTCAACGAGCAGATCCTTTACGGTACGAGGCATTTCAATTTTCTCTATTTCTCATCATATATTAATCTTTTTCAACCACTTCCAGCTCCACTTCCTCGCCCTTTCTGTTGTAGCACTTCCAGCTGTTCTCGTCGTAGGGATAGCAGACTATGATGTGGTACTTGCCAAAGCGGGTGAAGAGGGACAAGTCTTCCTCCGATGGCCTGCAGCTCGGCGAGGGGTGGCTGTGAACAGTCCCGAAAACCTTCATGCCGATGGGTAGCATGTCGAGGTGAATAACTGCAGACACCGAGCCCGAAACGAAGGGAAGGAAAATGAGCTCATCCATTACATCCTTGCTTCCGCTCAGCAGAGCTATGAACTCATCTGGGTGAGCGCTCTTCGCAGCTTCCAGAATTGTTTTGAGCAATCCTCTGGAGATCTTCACAGGAACTCCCTCGGGTCTGCTATGTATCCCTTAACAGCACTTGCTGCAGCTGTAGCTGGTGAGGCAAGGAAAATTTCCGCGTTCGGATTGCCCATTCTGCCCTTGAAGTTTCTGTTTTGAGTGGAGATGCAAACCTCGCCATCAGCCAGAATTCCCTGATGGATTCCCACACACGGCCCGCAGCCGGGGTTGAGAACCATTCCTCCAGCCTCAACGAAAACTCTTATCAGCCCCTTATCGAGGGCCTGCAGATAGACTCTCCTGCTTGCAGGGACAACAATCAGCCTAACACCCTCCTTAACCTTCCTGCCCTTCAGGATTCTTGCAGCAACCTCTAAGTCAGAAAGCCTGCCGTTTGTGCATGTTCCGATGTAAACCTGATTTACCTCCGTGCCCTCAACCTCGCTAATCTCTGCAACATTGTCAACGTTGTGGGGCTTTGAGACAACCGGAACGAGGGAGGAAACGTCCATGTAAATCTCCTTTTCATACTCTGCATCCTCATCCGCCTTTACCTCTCTGAAATCCCCCTCCCTCCCAAGCTCGGCGAGGAATTTCCTCGTGTTCTCATCGCTCTCGAAAATTCCCGCTTTGGCTCCGCACTCTACCGCCATATTGGCTATTGTGAGCCTCTCCTCCACAGTCATGTTCTCAGCACACTCCCCGTGGAACTCAAGGGCCTTGTAGGTTGCTCCGTCAACACCAAGATCACCTATGAGCTTCAGTATCACATCCTTGGCGAAAACTCCTTTGGGGAGAGAGCCGTCAAGCTGAACTCTGAAGCTCTCAGGAACTCTGAACCAGTTCTTGCCGAGTGCGATGGCAACTGCAACATCAGTAGAACCCATTCCCGTGGAGAAAGCTCCAATTCCTCCGTAGGTGCATGTGTGGCTGTCAGCCCCAACGGCCAAATCTCCGGGCTTGACGTACCGCTCTACCATAATCTGGTGGATTATCCCCTCTCCGGGCGGGTTGAAGTCCGCCCCAACCTTTTTTGCAAACTCGTAGATGAACTTCTGGTCGTTGCTCAGCTCCCTTCTTGGCGAGGGAGCGGCGTGGTCAACGAAAAAGTGTGTCCTGTCTGCTGCTCTAACCTCCGTTCCGAGCTCCATCAGCTGCCTTATTGCCAGAGGAGCCGTGCCGTCCTGCAGGGCTATCTGGTCAATCTCGGCAACAACAATGTCACCGGCGTAAGCGTCACTCTTCGATTTTTCGCTGAGTATTTTTTCTGCAATTGTTTTGCCCATACTGCAAGTTAGTTCGGTGCTTTTTAAGTTAACCGTTTGTTTCTTAGAAAAGCCTTAAATACTTTTTTAATGAACTCTCAAAGTGTTGGTTAAGAGGCTTGGAGAGCTGCTGGACAAAAAAGTCTCTAAAAAGACGGATGCCGCCGTGGTGGTTCCGGTTTTTGACGAGAAGTGCCCGAAAATTGTGATGATAAAGCGCTCGAAGGGTTTGAACAGGAGCGCGGGTCACATAGCCTTTCCCGGTGGGATGATTGAGGATGGCGAGAACGAGGTTGAAGCAGCTTTGAGAGAGTTTGAGGAGGAGCTTGGAATAAATCCCGAATGTGTTGATGTTCTAGGATTTTTAAGGCCGCGGGAGGTTCACGAGTACAGGATAATGATTTGCCCCGTTGTGGGGATGATAAGGACGCTCGATTTCGTACCTGATGGGAGAGAGGTGAGCAGAGTTCTGGTCGATGAACTCAGAAAGGTTCTCAAGTCGAGAAGAATCACGGACTGGGGGCCGAACTTCGAGTGTGCAGGGCAGCTCGTTTGGGGAGCGTCGAGCAGAGTTCTGGACGACCTTTATTTGAGGATCGTTAGGCGATACGGCTCTGTTGATGCGTTTTTTGAGGGGATTTAGGACTCATTGGTATGTGAATCGGGGTAAAGTACTTATTTTTTGATTTCTAATTAGGGCATGCTTCTCAACGAGAAGGATTTCAAAAATGAAGGTGTGAAAATAGCAGCCCTCATCATGGCTGAATCGGCGAGAACGGCTCCTAAGTCCAAGGGTGAGGACACCATCGAAATCGTTTACGTTGACGGCGAGGAAATGGAGAAAATTGCTGCAAAAATGGAGGAAATGGCTGAAGGAGGGGATAAGGATTTTATCAGAGATGCTGAAAGCGTAAGAAAATCTCAGGCGATTTTGTTGATAGGGGCCAAGGGGGACAGAACGGTGGGTGTTAACTGCCAGGCATGCGGCTTTGAAAGCTGCTCCGAATTCAAGAAGGCTGATAGGAAGGGTGAGAACTTTGTGGGGCCTAACTGCGCCTTCAGAATGATTGACCTCGGCATCGCTCTCGGCTCGGCGGTGAAAGTTTCAGCGATGCTCGGGATTGACACGAGAATCATGTACAGAATTGGAATTGCGGCAAAGAAGCTTGGAATGATTGATGCGGACGTTGTGATGGGCGTTCCGCTGTCAGCACTGGGCAAGAGCCCCTACTTCGACAGAGCGCCCAAAAAATAATTTTTCAAAACTTATCTGGAATTCCAGCATTGTAGAAAAGTCTCAGTGCCATTAACGCGACAATGAGCAGATGCACCAAAGTAAGAGCTTTGACCCCCTTGGTTGGAAATCGTGTTAGCATTGGCTCCTTTGAGATGATAAGAGTCATTAGCGGCATAATGGACATAGTGAGGAGTGGTAACAGGACTGCTCCTGTAAACTTGTCAGTGTAGCTGTCGGGTCGTCCGGTTATGTCGAAGTGTGTGGCAATAGATTTGGGCAAGTTATTCCAGAGGGCAAGAAGGAGAATAAGATACGCAGCTAACGAAATCAGCTGGATTAAAAGATGTCGCTCGACTTTTACAGGCTCAAGCTGTTTTTTGGCCTTTGCAGGCATTCGCAGGTCCTCCTTTTCATAGGCTTCCTTGCCCACTCTGTAGCTTAGAAATGCTACTGCAACGATTATAATTAGGAATACAATAAGAAAAACTTGATCGGGGAGGTTTAGCAGCATGTTCATTGCAATAAGCACCAATCCTGCCATAACGCAGAATATGCCAGCAAAGGTGTTTGCTTTTCTCCACGCTTCTTTTGAAAGGTAGGTGTATCCCATTCTTACTCCGACATACGGATTAGGTCTGTTTCTGAGAGCATAGGTGAGCAGCCCTATAATTATCAGCAAAAAGGACAGAAAAGTTTTCAAATCTTCCATTCTTTCACCTCCTCTACTTTCTCAATTACGTTTCTTAAAATGCTAATTTCTCTTCTTAAATCCTTCAGAACAACTTTTCCGAGTTCTGTTAGTCTGTAGCATTTCCTTGGTCTCGTATCCTCAACCCAGAAGCTCTCCACAAGACCCTGCTTTTGCAGACGCTTCAGAAGGTCGTACAGTGCACCCTCGGAGGGGACGAATTCTCCAGAACTCAGGTTTTCGAAAGATTTTCTTATGGCGTATCCGTGCATTTCACCGTTTTCCAGAATGTTCAGGACTGCATAGGAGTAGATACCCGACCTTATTTCTTTTCTTAGCCTCTTCAACACCTTTTCCCTGTTTCCCATAAACACCACTAACTACGATACATCGTAGTAAGTAGTATATGTAACTTTCGTATAACAATTGTATAACAATCCTAACTTTTTTAGAGCTCCTCACACCTGTATTTTTCATGCAGGCATACCGCTACGAGTGCAAAGCTGAGGGAGGGCTGACGCATTACGTTGCTCTGGATGAGGAAACACCCTTTTAATTTTTTGGTGGGACTATGCTGAAAGAATTGGAGGTAAATGGTAAAAGGTTTTTCTTGGCTCCCGAATCCAACTTTTGGGCCATAGGTGAGAGAGAGGAGGTGGAGAGGTTCTACAGAGAAAGAAAGGATGCTCTTCTGGAGGAAATGCAGAGATACCGATTTGAGGTTGACATCAGGACTGCTTACATCAACCCTACCGAGAGCTGCAACAGAAACTGTCCGTACTGCTACATCCCTGCCGAAATCAGAGAAAGGGGGACAAAGATGAGCTACGAAAAGCTTGAAGAGATCCTCACGGTGCTTGCCGAAAATGGTGTGGAGAGAGTCATTTTTCACGGAGCGGAGCCCTTAATGGTAAAGGATGAAATCTTCAGAGCAATGGAGGATTTCGATTTCAAGTACGGCATCCAGACTAACGCAACGCTGCTGGAGGAAGAAGACGCTGAGCTTCTCATGAAGAAGGGGGCAAGCGTTGGAATTTCCCTCGACAGCCCATACAAGGAGACGAACGATTATCTGAGGGGAAAGGGGCATTACGATGCTGTTATGAGGGCTCTCGACTTCTTTGATGGTTATAGGAGCTTAAATATTATAATGACGGTTAACAAGCACAACTTCCAGCATCTGCCTGCAATGGTTGACTTTCTCGCCGGAAAAGTTAGTGTGATGCTCGCAAATCCTGTAAGAGGGACAAGTCCGGGTGGAAGGGAGTTGAGACCGCCGGAAGGATTCGAAGATTACTACATCAAAGCCATTGATAGGGCGATCGAGAACACGAAGAGCGGTAGGAGGATAGTTATCGGCGATTTTGCCAACATTCTCCTCGGGCTGGTCGCACCCACGTCCAGAGTTCTGCAGTGCGACATTTCTCCCTGCGGCGGCGGGAGAAGGTTTTTCGCAGTAAGTGCGGACGGCATATACCCCTGCGGGGAGTTCATCGGTATGGAAGAGTTCAGAGCAAATCTTTCGGCCCTATCCGACTGGAGCAGCTTGATTGAGAAGTTTGAGGTAGTCAGAAAGAGGACCGTTGAGCAAATTGAGGAGTGCAGGAATTGTGAGTTCAGAAATCTCTGCGGAGCCCCCTGTCCGGCGGAAATTTACGCCGAAAGTGGAACAATGCTCAGGAAAAGCCCATACTGTGAGTTCTACAAAAAACTTGCCCTGAAGGCCATGGACGTCATAGCGAGGGGTGATGTAAGGAACGTTCTGAAGCTTGAAAGGATGAAGGCTATCTACAGGGTTGAAGATTTTTAAGCGTTAAATTTTTAACTGAAAATAATCAAAATTTTTTGTGAGGAAAAGGTATGCTGCCCTGGCAATTGTCCTTGCGCTGATTTTGTCTCTGGCCCTACCAGAACTGCTTTTCCAGCTCTATCCCTCTTCTGCTGTACTTAATGTGGATAAGCTCTTAAATCCCCCACCTGAGAACCCAAATCCCTTCGCTGCGGAGCCTCCAGCCAACAAATACCTCGATTCGGTGTGGGCTGAGAGCCACAGAAACAGCTACTGTCAGGCAAGCTCCCCATTCGAAGCTCCAAGGTTTCCGGAAAAGCTGAGATTTGAGTACCTCACCCTCCGCGATCTCCCCATAACAATAGCGTTCTCCGAGCCCTACGAAGACGGCAAGAGGGTTGCGTGGGTCTCAACAGTTGGCTTTACCGGCAAGATAGCCAAGATAGACCTCGAAAACTTCAGCTTGATAGATGAAATCACTCCTGAAGGGCACAGAATGGGCATAAGCGGCGCCTATAGCGTTCTCGCGAATCGCACCTTCTTCGTTCCAAAGCTGAACAGGATATACGCTTACGGTGATAACGGCAGACTTTCCAGAATCGAGCTGAAGGGTGTCTTTGAGCTACCTGAAGTGTGCAGCGGAGAGGAGATAGTTGGAATAACGCTTACCTACGACGGAATGATAGCCTTTGCAACGAACTTCGGCAGGGTTGGTGTAGTATCGCCCAACTTTGGCGATTACGCCCTTTACCCAATAAACCAAAACTGCGAGATTGCCGAGACGATTTCCAACTCCATAGCCGCAGATGAGAGCGGTGGGATATACGTCGTGACAGATAAGGCGGTGTACAGAATAAACTGGGACGGCAAGAGTTTGAGACTCGGCTGGAGGGCCGAATACCAGACTGGGGAGCAGAGGGGAGGGAGGCTCGGAAAGGGCTCCGGCTCCACCCCATCGCTTATGAACTGCGGCGAGGACAGGTTTGTGGTTATAA
>LDZQ01001457.1_pt1 | contig 28424 bp, 23 predicted proteins | sample 615361 | NCBI WGS metagenome assembly LDZQ01 (sample SAMN03408297, study PRJNA278302) | terrestrial metagenome | isolation source: oil reservoir sample I2 | place: USA: Alaska, North Slope, Ivishak formation | collected 2013 | reverse complement strand
GCCCTTTTATTCAGGGGCATAAATCAACTCAGGGAAAAACAAGCCCAGGAACTCATTCCCGACCTGCAAAAAAAGGCCTCTGCTTATTTTCACCAGATAAACGGCAGGCCAGGAACAATTGAACTTGATTCCCAGCTTACTCCTCAGGGAGTTATAAATTCTACTTTTAACCTGGGCTTAAATTTTCTCTCTGGAGGAGAAAAAGAGCAAATTTTCCTTGCCCTGAGATTAGCTCTGGCTGACTTTCTCTCCCAACAAGAACCCCAACTTCTGGTGCTGGACGATGCCCTGCCCTACACAGATAAACAAAAATTAGCCAATTTTTTTCAACTGGTAGAAAAGCTAAGTACTCGTATTCAATTTATTTTTCTTACCTGTCACCCGGAAAGGTTTGAAAATCTTCCAGCTACTTTCTGGAACCTGGAAGAGATTAAGTTGACAGGCAGCCATAAAAGTTAATACTAATAACCTTCATTCTACCTAAGGAGTATGCCATGAAAAAAATAGCTATTTTTCTCTGTGATTGTGGAAACAATTTAGCCGAAAAAATAGATTTTGACCTGTTAGAAAGTACTTTAACAACTTATGAGCATGTAGAGAAAGTTTTTAGATTCTCCCTTTTATGCAAAAAAAACAAACAAGAATTAGAGCATCTAAAAGGAAAATTTACCCACCTTCTTATAGGCGCCTGCTCAGAAAGGTCTTCCCTTACCTTTACAGAAGATAGGATTTATCAACTTTTAGATTACTTAGAAATAAATAGGGGACATTTTGAAAGCGTAAACCTAAGGGAACAATGCGTCTGGCATCACCCCAAAGCATCCAGAGAAGAGCTTACCTCCAAGGCTTTGGATATGTTTAATATTGCCTACACTAAACTTCTCTTCAATGAAAAGGCCTTAGACCTGCCTAAGTTTGCAGAAAAGGTCCTGGTAGTAGGCGGTGGTGTAGCAGGGCTTAGCGCCAGTTTAAACCTGGCCAAAATGGGCATTAAAACCACCCTGGTGGAAAGGGAAAAGTATCTAGGCGGAGTAGCCAGTAAAGTGCCCTTTCTCTGGCAATCTGAAGGCAGTTATGGTTTTTGTACCAGTGAATGTGTGCTTCCTGTCCTGGCCAGGGATGTACTTTTTGAGGAAAAGGTTACGCCCTTACTTTCTACAGAAATAGCCAGCATAGAAAAAAAACAAGGTAATTTTAAAGTAACTTTTCTGCAAAAAAACAATTTTGTAAATCCCAGCTTGTGTATTTCTTGTGGTAAATGCCAGGAAGTCTGTCCCGTAACCACGCCCAATCCTTTTGATTTTGGATTAACCCAAAAAAAGGCTATTGCTAAGGAAAACTTCCTTCTCTTACCAGATACTTACTCTTTAGATCCAGAAAACTGCACCTTTTGTGGAGAATGTGCGCAAATCTGTCCCACTAAGGCCATAGACTTAAAGGCAGAAAACCAATTAAGCACAGATACCTTTGGAGCCCTTATTCTGGCCACTGGTTTTGAAGCCAAATTGCCTCCAGACATCTCCTTTGAGCCAAATCATCCCAAAATTATTACTTTTACTCAGTTTGAACGCCTGGCTGCCAATCGTTTTTTTGGCCGTCCACCCCTTAGTGTGGTCTTTGTGCTTTGCCAAAAGGAACATACCGGCCATTGTTCCAGACTTTGCTGTACTATTGCGGCCAAACACGCCTTTCGCATGGCTTCCTTTTTTATGGGCACAGAAACCAGAGTAATCTATCAAGACTTTAAACCCATAGGAAGAAGTGGAGAATTTTTCTACAAGCAGGCCCAAGAAAAAGGCGTGGAGTTTATCAAAACCAGAATTAAAACAATTGAAGGAGAGGAGTGGTTAACCCTTACTACTGAAGAAGGAGAAGAAATAGAGGCAGATCTGGTGGTAATGGCTGAGCCCCTTTTGCCTCCAGAAATCTCTTTTTTAAAGGACCTAAAATTACTTACTGACGAGAAAAATTTCCCAGAAGAATTTCAACCCAAGATTATTAGACCTGGAGAAAGTTTAGTGGAGAGAGTCTTTTTAGCTGGTTCAGCCAGGGGAATAAAAGACGTGCAGGAAAGCATAGAATCAGGTGCCAATGCAGCCCTAAAAGCCAGCTTTGCCCTGCAAGGAAAAAAACAAAAATATGTCTCTCAAATTGACTTAGATAAATGCTCCCACTGCGGCCTATGTGTGCCCATCTGCCCTCATGGAGCCATTTTAAGCTCCAAAGATACTCCTTTTTTTATTGACCCTGGTTTTTGTAAAGGTTGTGGACTTTGTGTTAGTTCTTGCCCCTCCAGGGCCATTAACCTCAAAAACCTTACAGACTTACAAATCCTGGAAATGGCCAAAAAAGCCTTTGAACACGCCTTACCCTCTGAGCCCAAAATTCTGGCCTTTTTATGCTACTGGTGTTCCTATGCAGCTGGAGATTTAGTGGGTCCTAAAAAATTAGAGCTACCTTTAAACACCAGAACCATTCGGGTACGCTGCTCTGCTTCCCTCAATCCAGACCTGGCCCTGGAAATACTCACCTCTGGCTATGCAGATGGAGTCCTTATTGCAGGCTGCCCTCCTAAAAATTGCCACCATCTCTGGGGCAATTACCTGGAAGATAGAAGGGTAAAACTGCTCAAAGGGACCTTAAGTACTCTGGGACTGCCAAAGGAAAGCTTACGCTTTGAGTATATCGGGGTAACCCTTTCTGACAAGCTAGCTAAGGTGCTTAAAAGCATGAGTAAAAATATCAACCTCAGCTAGATTTTAACATTTTTCTCTTTTTTATTTTTAAGTTTAAAATTTCTACAAAAAGAGAAAAAATCATGGCAAAATAGATATAGCCCCTTTCAATATGTTTTCCTAAGGCTTCTGCTATTAAGGAAACACCAATTAAAAGTAAAAAAGAAAGGGCCAAAATTTTAAATGTGGGGTGTAATTGTAAAAAGGAATTTAACTTTTCCGCAAAAAACATCATTATAGCTACAGATAAAATAATAGCTAAAACCATAACCCAGATTTCCTTTGCCATAGCTAAAGCAACAATAATTGAATCTAAAGAAAATACCACATCCATAAAAACTATTTCTAATAGAATAATTAGCAAAGAATGTCTTTGTTTATTCTTTTTAAATTCTTGTACTCCTTCTAGACGAAGATGTATTTCTTTTGTCCCTTTATACAATAAAAACACTCCACCTATACAGAAAACTATATTTCTAATGGAAACAGGAAATTTACCAATAAAAAACAAAGGAGAAGCAAGATGCAAAAAATAAGCCAGGACAAAAAGCAAAAGAATTCTGGAAATCATTGCAGCCAGTAATCCCAATCTTCTTGCTCTGGGCTGAGATTTTGCTGGCAATTTTTCTGAAACTACAGAGATAAAAACAAGGTTATCAATACCCAAAGCTACTTCCATTAAGGTGAGACTAAATAAAGCCACTATTGTTTCCCAACTAAGCATGTGTTTTATCCTCCTTTTTCTCTCTAAAATCTGTTGACAAAATTTAAGTTAACTTTAAGGCAATATCCTTTCTTGCACTTTATTCAGGATAACTATAAGATTAAACCCTACTTTTTCAAAGGAGAAAATTCATATGTTTACCCAAGAGGAACTACAAAAATACGCTCAGGTTCTTATCTGGGGAATGGAAAAGGCTAGAAGCACTAAGTTTTCCCCCCAAGATATAGTCTTGATAAGAACCGATAAAGCTGCTTTACCTTTAGCCAATATCCTTTTGCAGGAGCTTTTGCAAAAGGATTTAAATCCCCTAGTTCGCATAAACTATCCACCAGAACTGGAAAAGACCTTTTTTGGTCAGGCCCGGGACTTTCAGCTTACCTTTAAAGTGCCAGGAGAAGAAGAGCTCTATTCCAACTTAAATGGTCTGATTTCCCTTTTGGCACCCGAATCCCTCACTCACCTACAAAGTGTAAACCCAGAGTCCATTGGCAAATTTGCTCTGGCCAAAAAATACTTAAGAGACATTTTGGAAAAGAGAGAAAATCAAGGGTTATTTGGTTGGACCTTATGCCTTTATCCTACAGATGAACTGGCTAATAAGGCTGGCCTATCCCTTGCTGAGTATACTCAAGAGATTAAAAAAGCAGTATTTCTGGAGACAGAAAATCCCAGTCAAAAATGGGAAACCATTTTTAGACAAAGTGAAACAATTAAAAGCTGGCTAAATTCTCTGGCCATAGAATATGTGGAAGTACGCTCAAAACATACGCAACTCAAAGTGTTTATAGGTGAAAACAGACGCTGGATTGGGGTCTCCGGCCACAACATCCCCAGTTTTGAAATTTTTCTTTCTCCTGATTTTCGCTTTACTGAAGGCACTTACTTTGCAGACCAACCTTCTTATAGAAGTGGCAATTTAGTAGAAGGTGTAAAGCTTACTTTTAAACAGGGAAAGGTAGTAGAAGTAAAAGCGAAAAAGGGAGAAGAATTTGTTCGCAAACAACTAGAAATGGATGCAGGAGCTAGTTATTTGGGAGAGTTTTCTCTAACTGATAGAAGATTTTCACCAATAGGCAAGTTTATGGCCAATACCCTTTTTGACGAAAATTTTGGAGGAAAGTTTGGCAACTGTCATATAGCAGTAGGAGCTTCCTATGCAGATACCTATGCTGGCAATCCCCAGGAACTAACGCCTGAAAAAAAGAAAGAACTGGGTTTTAATGAATCAGCCTTGCACTGGGACCTGGTAAATACAGAGGATAAAGAAGTAATTGCTCACTTAAAAAATGGAGAAAAAATAACCATTTACAAGGAAGGGGAATTTCAGGTAAAACTTTAAAAATAACCCAGGCTGGTGAGATAGGCTAGCTTTTCTTCCTTTTCCCTATCTCTACCAGCCCTTTCCTCTCCACCTGTCACCATCTTGGTACAGGGAATACAGCCTAAAGAACGATATCCTTTCTCATATAAGGAACAAAAAGGGACATTTTCTTTATACAAAAAGGTCCAGATATCCAGCTCTGTCCAATCTAAAATGGGATTTACCTGTAAATAATCAGGATTTTCTCTTTGTTCTTTATAGTCTCTCTGTTTTCTAAATCTATGTTCGTCTCTTCTAAGACCTGTAAGTAAGACCTCTATACCTAAAGTCTTAATGCTTTGCTTTAAGGGTACAATCTTTAAGTCATAACAACACTTCACCTTATCTTTAGCTATCTCATAGTGCAATAAGTTCACGTCTGGCTTGGCAATATGTAATTCTATATTCCAAAGAAGACTTATCTCTTCTCTAAAAGCAACTATCTCCGGGAATTTAAGACCTGTATCTATGCTAAGAGCCTTTACTTTATTTATATTTTTCTTTTCTAAAAGATTCTTCCATAGATATAATACTGTGGTTGAATCCTTGCCTCCTGTCCAGGAAACAAAAATTTTATCCTCAGGATAAGAACGCAATATATTTTCTAGCAACTCATTACTTTTGGCTATCTTGTCTTCCAGACTCAACACCACTAAAATCTCCCAATATCCTGCCTTTCCCTTCCATTTTGGCTTTGTAAAGCAAATTGTCTGCTCTTTTAATGATTTCACTCACACTGTCAATATCAGGGAACAAACTTATACATCCTCCGCTAAAGCTAAGTTTTACTTCTTTGCCTGCAATATTGGTCAACTCCTTCAACCCCCTAAGCATTCTCTTACCGACTTCCAGACTTTTAAATAAATCTGAATTTAAAAGCAAAACGCAAAATTCATCTCCTCCATAACGTAAAATAACATCATTATCTCTCAGGTAAGAACGCATAACTTTACCTATTTCTTTTAAAACCAAATCTCCAAAATCATGTCCATATTCATCATTGATTTTTTTAAAATCATCAAGGTCAAAAAACATTATAGATGTGGAAATTTTATGCCTTTTATAAGTAGCTATAGCTTCTCGAAACCTCATCTCCATATACCTTCTATTATAAAGACCTGTTAAGTAGTCAACAAAGGAAGACTTTTCTAATTTCTTATTAGCTAACTCTAATTCTTTTTTTTGTTTATCAAGATCTCTCAATAACAAAAAATTGTTTCTATCTAACTTTTCTATTAAAAATCCAGCATATACAGAGCAAATAAGGGAAAATATCAAAAAAGAAACATCTATAATGATATATTCAATATCAAGATGAGGATTATAAAATAAACCAGCTAAATAAACTCCCCAAATAGCTAAAACAGATATGTTTACATAATCAACCAAAATCCGAGAAAAAGTATAGGAGTAAATAAAGACCAAAATAAGTCCAATAAAATGTAAATGGGCTTTATGGTCTATAGACATATTTGTTATATAAATAATGCTAAATCCTACCACAAATACAATAAAAGAAACTAGATAAGGAAGCCAGTTTTTAAAATAATCAGAAAAACTTAAAATAAAAATTGGAAAAAAAAGAAAAAGTAAAAGCACTCCCCTGATTAACCAGGCCAGGGGATAAATATCTGGAGTTAAGATGGGATCAATCAAGAAAAAGAAAGAATAAATCAGAGCACCCAACAAGAGGGACAGGCGAATATACTTTATATTCTTATCAAGATAATATTGGCGGAACTCTTCCTCCAATTTAGAATCCTTAAATCTTAAGTAAAAAGAAGGAAACTTAAGTTTCTGCATAAATATTTTACATAACCATCTGTTATCAAAAGAAAAAAAGATACCCTCCACTACTTATTGTTAATATATAACCTGATTTTTAAACTATGTATAGGGTTTATTTATAGATGTTGTGCTATTTTTTGAAAAAAGACAAACTATCTGAAACAAAACCTATAAAAAAAGGAAGGCCCAAAGACCTTCCTTTTCACAATTTACTGAATAGGGTTTTATTATTTTGTCCTAACTTCCCAGGTGGCAACTTCTTCTTCTTTTTCCACCTCTTCATACCCTGTAAACATGGCCTTAATGTGGGTGAAAATAGTCTCTCCAGTTGTGGTCATGTAAATGTGTACAATCAAAAAAATGAAAAAGGCAAAAGCCCCTGCTGTATGCAGATAAGCAATACTATCCAAAGACAACTTTATATTCCATTCAGTCCATTTGTTGTAATAATAATACAAAAATCCAGTAATAATTTGAAAAGGAACCAGAAAAGAGACTATCATTAAATAGGTAATCCTTTGCAAGGGATTGTGTTTACTTTCTGTTTTGGGTACAGGATGAGGCTTGCCCCTAAAAATATCAAAAAGATAATAGCGTACAACTTCCAAAAGTTTTCTGTAAGTGGGCAGATATTGCTTCCACTCTCCTGTGGTAATAAGCCAAAAAACAATAAAAGCATATAAGATTAACAAAGACCAGGCACAAAAGTTATGTACCTGAAAAGCCTTTTTAAACCCAAGCCAGACATAACTTCCATGTATTTCCAGGCCTGTCATTAATAAAATTATAATCAAAAGGGCCTGAACCCAGTGCCAAAAACGTTCAAAACGGGTATAGAGATATATTTTCATCTCTTCCTCCTAGTCCTTTTTATAAAAAATTCTAAGTAAGCCATGAATCAACACTCCCAACAAAGCAGCTACCACTCCACTCCAACCAAGTACATCTAAAACCTGTAGAGAATCCCTTCCTGGCATGTAAAAACCAGTCAGTTTCTTTAATCTGCCATTCTTGGAGTGACATTCATTACAATTTAAAGCCTTTTCCTTAGGAGCAACCATGTGAGTAGTAGGAAAGTAATACTCTGTCTCCACAAAAGAGTATTTTCCACTATAGGGAAGTTCAGCGTACTTCATTCCAGCTTCAATGGCTGCACCCCAGTCAAAATTTTTCCAATAGGCCTTGGATTCTTTGGAGCCAAAAAGATGAGGTACAACAAAGGTATTGTTTATAGGATCAAAGGGCTGCTTTCCTCTATGAACTTTAAAGGGATAAATTCTGGACTTGGGATCATCCTTACTGCCTATAACCCGGTTAATCTTAATAGGTTGTTTTTGAGGATCTACCTTATCTGTAAGCAAGATATAATCCATGGAGCCATTAAACCACAGGTATTCAGGCACCACATTTTTCTTCCAGACAAATTCTCCTTTTAGAGAATTATACTTATCTTTTCCAAATTCATCTTTTACTGTGTAAGGTTTGTTATCTTTGAGTTGTCCAGCCTTGGACCAATCCCAATACATCTTTGTGGGCAATTTTCTGGCAAAAGTGGGAATATGACAACTCTGACAGGCAACTTTATCCGTGTGATCGTTTAGTTTGGCCATGTTTTTGTGAGGAGTGGCTGAATGGCAGGATTCACAGGCAATTCGCTTAATCTGGTCGTCTTCCAGCAAGCTTTTTCTCTCTCTAAAAGCAGGTTGTTTATAACACCTGCCTGCAATTTTATGGGCCTCTGTGCTATGACAGCGTACACAGGTAAAGTTAGCACCCTTGGGACTCATGTGGACATCCAGGTCCCTGGAAGGGTTAAACATGGAAGAATCCAGGTCTCCGTGCTTTACGCCATCACCTCCACCTCCAAAAAAGTGACAGGTACCACAATTATAACGCGTAGGCCTGCCCACACTCTGGGCAATGGTTTTATAATCAGGTGGATAAAAGGTCTTTTGACCAAATTTTTTGGGTTCAGATACAGGATAACCAGCTAAGGTAGGGAACTTTTTATAGGTGCCAGTCTGGTCATGGCAGACCAGGCAATCCACTTTATCCTGCCTGGAAAAATCAAAATGCCTATCTTTCCAGCCAAAACCAGCATGACAGGAAGTGCATCTGGGCTCATTACTCCAAATGGAAATGCAGTAATTGTTAAAAGTCAGCCCCCCCCTTACCCATTTTTTTCTCCGGGTCATAAGGACAAAGCCAGGTCCAGTGGATAGTCTTTTGCATCTGTTTGGCCGCTTCATTATGACAGGAAAGACAGGCAGCAATAACCTCTTCCGGGGTTTTAAAATCTTGGTTTAAAATTTTGTGCTTGCTGTGATCTGCGGTAATCCAGTGTACAGGTTCTTTGGGACCTGCCTGCACCTTCTTTTCCTCAGCACTTAAAGCAAGCCCGCTAAATAGACCCAGCCAAAATACAATCAAAAAGGTAAACTTTTTGCCCATATCCCTACCTCCTACAACTTCCTTTTGGAGATAAGGATAAACACAAATAAGTAATCAAAGTCAACTTTTTTTTACTTCTGCGTAAGTAAGGAATCCAGGCGGGGTTGCAAAGAAGCAATATGTTTTAAATAAGAATCCATTTCCTTTTTAGAAATAGGAGTGGTAGGAGTGGACTTTAATGTCAAGGGGTTTATATACAGACCATTTTTTTTCACTCTAAAATCCAAATGCGGCCCTGTAGCATAGCCTGTCTTACCCACATAACCAATAACTTGCCCCTGTTTTACTTTTTTACCTGTTTTCATGGCCCTGGCAAATCTACTCATATGGTTATAAATGGTCTCATAACCATTTTTATGCCTGATTTTAATAAACTTACCAGCAGCTTTATCCCAACCTATCTGCACTATCACCCCATCTCCCACACTTTTTATGGGTGTACCTAAGGGAGCTGCATAATCCACTCCCTGATGGGGCCTAACCACCTTTAAGATGGGATGTTTTCTATGTAAGGAATACCCTGAAGATATCCTGCTAAAGGCAAGGGGAGCTTTTAAAAAGGCCTTTCTCAAAGAACGACCCTGTAAGTCAAAATAATCTTCTCTATTTCCTGTCCTATAATAAAAAGCATAAAAAGGCTTGCCCTGATTAATAAATTTGGCTGCCAGAATTTTACCATAACCAGCAAACTGGTTTTGCCTGTATCTTTTCTCCACCAAAACCACAAAACTATCTCCAGGCCAGATATCTCGAATAAAATCTATATCCCAGCCAAAAATATTAGCCAGATTAATGGCCAGGGCAGGCTCTTCTCCTGCCTTTTTCACAGCCAAAAACAAACTATCTTCTATTGTGCCCTGAACTAAAACTTCTTTTACTTCATAGTGAATTTTCTTTAAGCTAATCTCAAAATTTCCTCTGGAAATAAGTACACTTAAAACATTATTCTCATCAATTTCATAATCAAAGCCTACCAAAGTGTTATCTCTAAAAAGCAACCTATACTTATGCCCTACCCTTAAATCTTCCAGGGAATAATAAGGCCTGGCCCTGTTTACCAGAGCATAAATCTCTTCTACTCCAAGATACTCTCCCAGAAGAGAGATCAAATTATCTCCTGCAACTATACTTGCTTCTTTTACTACAACTTCCTGCAAGGGCTTAAAAGCAGTATCTTCTTTTAAAGCTAGGGTATGTGCTTTCTCTAAATCTGGCCTGGGAGGAAGGCTGGCTTCAATATTGGAGCTAACAGGAAAGAAAAAATAAAAATAAAAAACAGCAATCCCACAAATGCCTGCCATTAGCCACCAGAGCTTCTTGGCAGGAGCCTTGCGCCTGAGTTTAAGCCTTTTTAACCTCACCCTTGGCTTATTATATCCAATCAAAATCATTAACTCCTTTTTAAAAATCCTTCTAAATCCAGAAGTTAAGTTATTTTTTTAAAAAAAGTCAAGAATCAAAAATAGTTATTTTTACCTTGATATTTTTCTGCAACAATATCAACCAGCTAGCCTAATAAATTTTATTTTTTAATAATTATGACAAAAAAGTTTAAATATCTTAAGTTTAAGTTTACACTTAAAAACTTTTAGCTTGTTTTTAAAAACCAATTGACTTTTTAGCATCTTTTGTTTACTTCAAAAGTAAAGAAGTGGTGATAAGCGGTGATAAAAAAGAGTATCTATTTCTTCTTTATTTTTAGCTTTTTTTTAGTGCTTGTTCAAAACCACCTACACCTATTCCTAACTGGAATTTCAAAGAAAAAGCAATAACTATTGAATATCAAGCTAATCCCAATCTAAACTATTATGACAATTTCCCCCATTCTTTACTAGTAGTAATCTGCCAGCTAGATGATCCCAACAATTTCAAAAAACTATCTTCTTACAAAGAAGGCCTGCTAAAAATTTTAAATCAGAATTTACAAGATAACAATGTCCTTACTTATAAGAGGATATTTATTGAGCCAGGAAGTAAGGATAAAATAGTCTTAGATAGAGTAAAAGACGCGCAATGGTTGGCCATAGTTGCTGCTTACTACAATTTAGAACCAACCAAAACCACTTTGTTTATTCAAATACCTTACAAACTAAAGAAAAAAGGATTTTTTTCTAGAGAAAAAATAGCAATCATACCAGACCTCAACTTAAAATTAATTTTTACTGAAAATAGCCTGCAAGAGTTAAAGGAGACTACTCAATGAATTTTTCTCCAGTATTTTGGTTCCAGGGTCTTTTTTTACAGCCTCAACACTTTCAACAGCAAGAAATATACATCCAAAAGATAAATGCTTACCAGCTAGAAAACTTCAACTACTATTGGGGAATAAGTGAACTAAAGTTTAGAAAATCTTCCCTGGTAGAAAATCTTTTAGAAATAGAAAAGGTAAAAGCTCTTTTTCCAGATAAAACTTATGTAGATTATCCCCAAAATGCCATTCTTAGACCTCGCAGTCTCAAAAAATTGGATGGCACAAAAGAAACTTTGGTCTATCTTGGCTTAAAAAAATTAATGCCAGATAGTTCAAATGTAACTGAAGATATAGAAGAAGGGGTCATAGGTACTAGATTTGTTTCCTCTCCAGATCCCAGAGACGTAAAAGACATTTATTTAGCAGACTCTCCTGTAGCCAAGGTTAGGTTTTTGCAATATGTGCTAAATATTTTTTTTGAAGAGGAATTAGAGTCTTTAAATGACTATTACCTCCTTCCCCTGGCTAAAGTCAAAAAAGAAGAAAAGGGATGGACTATTACTTCTGATTTTCTTCCACCCTTACTTAATGTAAAAAACTTCTCTTATTTTTCTAATTTTTTACTACAGCTAAAAGAACACATCCTTTCTAAACTACAAACCTTGGAGGGTTATAAATTAAACAAAGACTCTCAAAGCAATAATTTTGAAATAGGATATTTAAGATATCTTCTGGCCCTTTTAGTGCTAAATAGAAATATTCCTTTGCTGGAGCAATTTATTCAAAGTAATAGCTTGCATCCCTTTAAATTATATTCTTACTTAAGCCAATTAGTAGGTGAGCTAAGTACCTTTACAGATAGAATAAATGCCTTAGGTATTACTTCTGAAAATAAAAAACTCTTGACTGGTTATCAACATAACAATCTCTACCAAAGCTTTTCAGAATTAATCTTACTCCTGGAGGAACTGTTAGATGCTATTGTCATTGGTGCAGAAAACATCTTAAGGTTGACTAGAAAAGAAGACTTTTTTGAGGTAAGTCTTCCTCTTAATCTATTGCAAGATAAGTTTAATTATTGTTTAGTAATTACCACCCAAGAAGAGAGCTCTATCCCCAGCTTGGAGTCCTTAGCCAAGATATCTACCAGTTCCCATCTAGAAACCTTAATTGCCCGGGCCTTACCTGGCCTTCTCTTCTTTCAGCGCACTTCTCCTCCACCAGGATTACCCAAAAAAGAACACACCTACTTTTTTGTTTTAGAAAAGGACTCCAAAATCTGGCCCAGGATTAAAGAAAGTGGAGACTTAGCCTTATATTGGGAGAATGCACCAGAAGATGCTTCTGTAGATCTAGTAATTTCTAAGCTATAGAGAATTTTTTATGAAAAATTTTAATTATTATGCAGAACTTCTAAGTTATACCCTATACTTGACTTCAAGAGAAGAAGAGTTCTCCTTTGATGAAATAAGTGAAAACTATAAAAAGCTTATTTCTCGCTCTCAAGAATTGGCTGAAAAAAACAATTTTACAGATTGGAAAGAGTATTTTTTTCCCATAGCTGCTTTTATTGATGAACAAATACTTTGCTCTAACCTTAAAGATAAGTCTAAATGGGTAAAAAATAAGTTACAAAAAACATTTTTTAACACTGATCAAGCGGGTGAAGAGTTTTTTCAAAAGTTAGAAAATATCCCTGACGAACAAAAGGATTTAAGAATATTGTACGAATTATGCCTGGCTTTGGGTTTTAAAGGTAAATATTATGATTCTATAACAGAAGGAAAGTTAGAGGACATAAAATATTCCAATTTAAAAAAACTAACTTCTAACCCCAATTTATCTTTACCCCAGTCTCTTTTTACTTCTTCTTACGAAAAAAACACTGCCAGGCAAAAAAGAAACTTTACTCCCTGGAAAAGAAACTCCTGGAAGACCTGGATAATAATTATTCTTCCTCTTATAATCTTAATAGGCCTGTATTTATTTTATTCTTATGAATTAAATCTCTTAATAGATAATTATTTTAAGGGCATATGATAAAACTATTACTTAAAACCTTAAAAATACTTCTTATTCTTGTTTTCATAATATCAATCGGCTACCTATCTTACTTTATCACCCAAAAAATGTCCTGGCCCCAATGGTCTAGTCTGATACTTTTCACTTTTGGCTTAGCTTTGCTTTTTGGTATTTTCTTTTTGAAAAAACTTTTTCTTCGAAAAAGAGAAAAAAAATTCATTAAACACATTATTGAACACGATACTACAGCTATTCAAGATTCACCTCATCCTCAGCGCTTAAAACTAGAAGAGCTTCAAGCCCACTGGAAAGAATCTATAGAAAAGCTACAAAACTCTCATCTAAGGAAATATGGCAATCCCCTATATGTGCTGCCCTGGTTTTTGGTTTTAGGTGAGTCTAGAAATGGTAAGACCTCTGCCATAAAAAATGCCAGGCTTAGTTCTGCCCTAACAGAGGTAAGCAAAGCTAGTGGTATTTATGGTACTCGAAACTGCGATTGGTGGTTTTTCAAAGAAGCTATTATTTTAGATACTGCTGGTAGATACGCTGTGCCCATTGAAGAAGGTCCTGATTTAAAAGAATGGAAAGAATTTCTCCTGCTTTTAAGTAAATATCGCAAAAAAGAACCCTTAAATGGCGTCATTGTAGTTATTGCAGCGGATAAACTCCTTCAAAACTCTCCTGAAGAATTAAAGGAGATAGGACAGAGTTTAAGACAAAGAATTGACCATATGATGCAAACCATGGGCGCCAAGTTTCCTGTTTATGTGCTTATTACCAAAATGGACCTGGTGTATGGTTTTACGGACTTCACCAGCATGTTACCTGAAAAGGCCCTTGAACAGGCCATGGGATATACCAATTCCAACCTCCATGCCACCTCTAAAGAAGTACTGGATCTGGCTAAAGAGGATATTGAAAACAAGTTAAATGAACTACTTCTCATCCTGGCCCATAAAACTTCTCCTCTAAAGCCTGGCGCTTTTACTTTTACTTTAGAAATGGAAAAGCTTTTAAACAAGCTTTCCTTTTTCCTGGATGGTGTCTTTGAGGAAAATACCTATCAGGAAAATGCTCTTTTTAGAGGCATCTATTTTTCCAGTGCCTTAAGAGAAGGTCTACCCAACTCTGATTTTTTAACTACCACCAAGTTAAATCCAGAAAATACCCCAGGCAATCTACCTTCAAATAAGGGAATATTCCTAAAAGATTTTTTTCAAACCATCTTACCCCAGGACAGGAATCTCATTTTCCCTTTACCTTCTTTTCTAAGTTGGAAAAAATTGGTCAACAACTTAGGGACTGTTACCTATCTTTTGTTGATGCTTTCTCTAGGAAGCTTACTCTCTTTAGCTTTTTACCTAAATGTAAAAAGCATATCTTCTTTTAAGGAAGAATTTCCCCAGCTTCCCAACCTTACTTCTCAAATAATAGACAACCTTCTCCTCTTAGACAAAATGCGCTTAAAAATATTGGATATGGATCAACAAAACCAAAACTGGCTTATCCCCAGATTTGGACTAACCCAAAGCCTGATTGTAGAACAAAAATTAAAAGAGCACTACAGTTCTCTATTCAAAGAAGGCTTTTTAGAAAACTTTGACCGCTATCTAGATTTAAAAATATCCCAAATAGATGAAAATACCCCCCCTGAAATTTTTGTAGATTACTTAGCTTTCGTAGCTCTACGCATGTCCATAATAAATGACAACTTACAAAATAAAGATAACTACTTAACTAAAGAATTTATCTATATTACTAATGATTTGTTTCAACAAAACAAGAATGATAAGAATATAAGCAGTTTGAGTTATACTTTTATAGATAACTATTATACATATCTTAATTGGAATAAAGATAAAACTTATTTTAAAGAAAAATTATCAATATATAAAAACTTATTAAGAAAACTCCTGAGTAAAAAAGGTAAAGATTTACTTTGGCTTATAGATAAAAATATAGCTAACTCTCCCAGAGTTCATTTAAACGACTTCTGGCAAGTAGAATACATAGGTTCTTATCAAAATTAAATATATGTATCTTCTGCTTATACTAAACAAGGAAGAGAAAATATAAAAAAATTTATTCAGTTAATAAAAAATGACACTCAATATACTGACCTAAAAACAGATATAGAATTAAAGGAAGTGCAATTCTGGAAATGGTATAAAAATCAATTTTATCAAAAATGGTACAATTTTATTCAAAATTTTAATATTGCTCTATCTAGAATCAACTCTGAAGAAAGCTGGAAAGAACTGGCAGAGACAATGACTAAAAATTATAATCCTTACTTTCTGCTTTTGGATAAAGTTATTGAGGAAATTAATGCTCTGGAAAAGGATATTGGAAACCAAAAAGCTCCCTACTGGGTAAAAGAGTTAAAGAAAATATATAAAGTAAAAGAAAAATCTACAGAATTAACCCAAAAAAAAACAGGGTTCTATCCTGGCTTCCTTAAAGTCTAAAGCACAAAATCTAACAAAAGATGTTACTCAAGAAGTAGATGAAAAACTTGCTCAAGAAGAGTTACAATTAATTGAAAGAGCAAAAGCCTTTTTAGATTACCTTCAATCCCTGAACATAAGTATTAGTGTAGCTACAGATCAAGAAGCCTTTGAAGAATATAAAAAGACCTTTCTGGCAGACGCTCTGGATAAGAGCGAGTTAGTTACTGCCTATAAAAAATATTATCGTTTCAAACTTTCTATGAATCCTTACCCTGATACAAGCTATGTCTATGACTTAGTCTTTGGTCCTCTAGACTTTCTGTTAGACTTTAGTTCAAGAAAGGCTAGTTGTTACTTACAAAACAAATGGGAGCAGGATGTATTAAGTGTTGTTAAGGCAAGCGATGAAGATAGCCTTACTCAAAATCTATTTAAAAAGGATGAAGGAGCTCTTTGGAAATTTTACAATACTTACCTCACTCCTTTTATCATTGGTGGAGAAAATGGTTATAAATTAAAGCCAAATTTTAGAAAGATGTATCTTCCTTTTAATAAGGAAATTTTATCCCTTCTTCAAAAAAGTAACAGACTAAGTCTAAATCAAAAAGACAATTATTCTATAGAATTAACTACTATACCCATAGAGGTTAATACCAAAGCCAATGTAGTTCCTTATTATGTAAGTTTAAAAGTTAACTGCTCTGACACCAATTTTACTCTCAACAATTATAACTATCCTCAAACCTTAAAGTTTAACTGGTCTCCCCAAAAATGCGGTGATACCACCTTAAGTATAATTTTTTCTGATTTAAGTTTACACAAAAACTATCCTGGTTCTTTAGGTTTTGCCAGGTTCTTACAGGATTTTAAAAATGGGAGTAAAACTTTTTATCCTCAAGATTTTCCTTCTAATCAAGAATACTTAAAAAAAGCTAATATAAAATGGATAAAAATAGGTTATAAATTAAAAAATCAAGAAGATATCTTAAACTTACTTAATTCTACCCCAAAAACCATACCTCAAACAATTATTGAGTGTCCCTTTGAGGAGTAACTTAAATATGGATTTGGAAAATTTAGGCCAACTTCCCATAAGTGAAGATAAAAGAGCTGGAGAAGATGTTCGCTATGAACCTGAATACGAAGCAGTCCAGCAAGAAATAGACAAACTTTCTTCCCCTACAGCTACTACACCTCCAGATTGGGAAAAAGTCGCCAAATTAAGCGAGTTAATCCTGAAAGAAAAATCCAAGGATTTAATTATTACTACCTACCTGGGAATTGCTCTTTTTCATCTACAAGGAATACAAGGTCTATTTATTGGCACAAAGATTTTACGCGATATACTTTATAACTTTTGGGATGAGCTCTATCCTCCTAAAAAAAGAATGAAAGGAAGAAAAAATGCTTTAAACTGGTGGAAAGAAGAAATAGAAAAACACTTAAAAGGAGAGCAAGAATATAAAGTTGAACAAAATGAAAAGAAAGCCTTGTTAAAAGACCTTGAGGATATAGATAAATTTATTGCAGATAAGTTGCCAGATGGTCCTTCTTTTCTCAACTTAAAAGAAAACCTGGAAGCAATAATTACTGCCCCTTCAGAGAGTTCTATTCCCTCGGCTTCTTCACCTTCAAATCCACCTCCCTCTTCTCCACCACCTGATTTTTCTCAAAAGCCCTCACCAGAACCTGCCTCTGCTCCAGAACCAGCCGCAAGTGAAGAAAACTCCCAGGCCTTAATGGAACAAGGATTTTCTCTCTTAAATAAAGCCAGCCTTATTATGGCTAAAGAAAACCCCTACTGGCCAGAGTTATTTAGATTAAACAGAATTGTAAGCTGGCTAAATATAGAAGATAAACCCATGGCTGAACAGGGAAAAACCTTATTACCACCTCCAGATCTAACTATTATAAACGCCCTGAAAAATCTCTATCAAAATCAAGACTGGCCAGCACTCCTAGAAACTGCTGAAGCTTATGTGCCTCAATTCTTATTCTGGCTGGATCTGAGTCGTTATTCTAAAGAAGCCCTAGAGAATCTCGGACAAAACTTAGCTGCCAAAGCCATAGAACAAGAAGTAAAGTGGTTTCTAAACAAACTACCAGGGATAGAGCAGCTTTGTTTTTCAGATAATACTCCCTTTGCTGATACCAATACCCAAAAATGGTTAAAAACTTTAAATAAACCTGTCTCTAGTTCACTCCCCTTATCTGATATTACCAATCACGATGAACTTTTTAAAAAAATAGACACAATTTTTACCTCAATAAAAGAAAACATTAAATCCAAAGGACTGCAAGAAACTTTATTAAAATTACAAAAGGAAATATCTTTAACCCAAAGTAAAAGGGAAAAGATATTCTGGTATATAAAACTTGTAAATTTATTCTTGGAACAAAACCAAAATAAACTATATTTTCCATATGTTTACAAGATACTAAATTTTATAGCAAAGTATAAATTAGACGAATGGGAACCTGAATTAGCTGTACAAGGTCTGGTTGCTTGCCTTAAAGTATTACAAACCGGGAAAGATAACCATCAAGATATGCTAGAAAGTATTTACGATAAATTATCCTTACTTAACCCAGCAATAGTTTTAAATTTTTTATAAATAAAAAACCAAGAAGGGATTAACATGTCTAAAGAAGCATCTGTTGCACCTAAAGAAAGGGTAAACATAGTTTATAAGCCAGCTACAGGAGACGCCAAAGAAGAAGTGGAGCTTCCTTTAAAAATGATGGTTATGGGAGACTTTACTGGACAAGAAAGTGAAGAACCTTTGGAAAATAGAAAGGCAATCAATGTAGATAAAGACAATTTCGATGAAGTATTGGCAGGAATGAAAGTAAAACTAGATACAGTGGTTAAGAATGAATTAAGTGACGATCCAGATGCAGAAATGAGCTTAAGTTTAGAATTCAAAAGTATTAAGGATTTTGAACCAGATGCTATTGTAGAAAAGGTACCAGAACTAAAGAAGCTAAAAGAGCTTAGAGATGCTCTAAAGGCAGTAAAGGGACCACTGGGTAATATTCCAGAATTCAGGAAAAAAATAACTGAATTAGTAAAGGATAAAGATAAAAGAGACAGGCTATTTAAAGAATTAGGTATAGAAGAATAAGGGGGATAAAATATGTCTACTCAACAACAAAAAGAAGAAAAAAAACAAACAACTGAACAAGAAAGCTCTCTTCTAGATGAAATTGTCCAAGCCACTAAATTAAAGCCAGAAGATGAAGGATATGAAGTCACCAAAAAAGGTATAAGCGCTTTTCTGGATGAACTTTTAACCTCCCAAAAAGAAGACTTACGCATCTCTGCTCCTATGATAGATGAAATGATAGCTCAAATAGACCAAAAAATAAGTAAGCAAATGGATGCTATTTTGCACAATAAAGACTTTCAAAAGCTAGAATCTGCCTGGCGCTCTTTAAAGTTTCTAGTAGATAGGATAGATTTTAGAGAAAACATAAAAGTGGAAATCTTAAATGTGACCAAAGAAGAGCTTTTAGAAGATTTTGAAGACTCACCAGAGGTAGTTAAGTCTGGCCTGTATCAAAAAGTATACACTAAAGAATACGGCCAATTTGGGGGTCAACCCTATGGCCTGTTGGTAGGTAATTTTGAATTTAGTCATAATCCCAGGGATATAAAACTACTCCAAAACATTGCCAGCGTAGCAACCATGTCTCATGCTCCCTTTATCGCCGCAGCTAGTCCTGAATTTTTTGGCATCAAAAGTTTTGCAGAGCTTCCTAATCTCAAAGATTTAAAGTCCATCTTTGAAATGCCTCAGTACACTAAGTGGAATGCCTTTAGAGAAAGTGAAGATGCCAGAAATATAGGTCTGACCCTTCCTAGGTTTTTGCTTAGACCTCCTTATAACCCTGAATCTAATCCTACTAAAAACTTTAATTACCACGAAGACGTGTCTGCTGGAGACTCTAATTTTCTCTGGGGCAATACTGCTTTTGCCTTTGCTTCCAGAGTTGCAGATAGTTTTGCCAAATATCGCTGGTGTGCCAATATCATTGGCCCTCAGGGAGGTGGAACTGTAGAAGACCTACCTCTTTATCAATATGAAGCCATGGGAGAGTTACAAACCAAAATTCCCACAGAAGTACTCATCTCTGAAAGAAGGGAGTTTGAACTGGCTGAATTAGGCTTTATAGCTCTTACTATGCGCAAAGGTAGCGACAATGCAGCCTTTTTCTCAGCCAATTCTGTCCAGAAACCCAAAAAGTTTGCCAATACAACCGAGGGCAAGCAGGCAGAACTAAATTACAAGCTGGGCACGCAACTTCCTTTATTGTCAGCAGGCTGGCCCATTATCTCAAGGTTATTCAAAGAGAAAATATTGGCTCCTGGAAAAATAGAGGTGAGTTAGAAACAGAGTTAAACAAGTGGATTAGTCAATACGTATCTGACCAGGACAATCCATCTCCAGGCGTTAGAAGCAGAAGGCCCCTGCGCAAGGCCCATATCCAGGTATCAGATGTAGAGGGAGAACCTGGCTGGTATAGAGTAAGTATGATGGTGCAACCTCACTTTAAGTACATGGGAGCATCTTTTACTCTATCCCTAGTAGGTAAATTGGATAAAGAATAAACTAAAAGGAGGCATTAAATCATGGCTATGACAGGTTATTTGACCTTAGAAGGTAAAAACCAGGGTAAAATTGAAGGTGATTGCACTCAAAAGGGTAGAGAAAAGACTCTCTTAGTCTATGCCATAAAACACGGAGTGGAAATCCCCAGAGATAGTTTAAGTGGACTTCCTACAGGACAGAGAGTGCACAAACCCTTTATCATCACCAAGCATGTAGATCCCAGTTCTCCTCTCCTTTATCAGGCCTGTACCTCTGGAGAGCAAATGAAGACCTGGCAGTTGGACTATTATCGCATCAATGACAAAGGCCAGGAAGAACTCTATTTTCAAGTAAAGCTGGAAAATGCTATTGTAGTGGCAATTGAGCATTATAAGCCCAATACCTTAGACGCTACCCAAAAGGCCCTTCCAGATTTAGAAGACGTAGCCTTTACTTACAGCAAAATTACTTGGTCCCACAAAACTGCCAATAAAGAAGCAGAGGATGATTGGAGAGCTCCTAAAGAAGGTTAAACTATGGCTGAAGAGAGATTGCTGGAGAGAATCTATAATCTGGAAAACCCAGAATCCCAAGTGGGGACAGGTATCTCTCGGGCAATCTCTTCAGTCCTCAATCACTTAAACCTCCTCCTCAACACCCGTAAAGGAAGTGTACTTTTAGACCTTGAATTTGGGATACCTGACTTAACCAATTTTCCCTCAGAAAGCATGGAAACCATGGGGCAAAAAATGGCTACAGAAATTCAACACTTTATAAGCAAATATGAGCCCAGACTAACCAGAGTAAAAATCATTTATGAACCCAATCCCAGGCAAGAATTATCTCTACATTTTCGCCTGGAAGGTTTTTTAAAAGAAAAAGGAAATATCCCCATTACCTTTGAAACCTGGATAGACCCCAACGGACAAGTAAAAATAAGTGAGTAGGTATGCAAGAATATTATCAACGACAACTCTATAATTTAAGAGTACTAGCTAAAGAATTTGCCCAAAAACATCCCACAGCAGCGCCCATGCTAAGTGGTGAATCTGCAGACCCAGATGTGGAAAGACTTCTGGAAGGAGTGGCCTTTTTAACAGCTCTTATTAGAAAAAAAAATAGATGACGATTTTCCAGAAATCATTCACAATCTGGCAACCATAATCTTCCCTCAATTCTTGAAATCTGTACCTGCTACTTCCATTGTCAAATTTTTTCCCAAAACCAGTCTGAGTAGTCCTTTAACCATACCTAAAGGAATTTCTTTAAGCACTCCTCCTATTGAAGAAAAAGGAAGGTGTATTTTTCAAACCTGCTTTGAGACTAAAGTTTACCCCTTAGAAATTGTACAGGTAGAAAAAGAAGATATACCTGGCAACAAAGAAAAAATCACTATTACCCTCAAAAGCAAAATGGACCTAAAGAGCCTCTCCATAGATTATCTGGATTTTTTCTTACACGGAGATTTTATCACCGCAACTGAAATTTTCTTAGCTCTTACCACTAACTTAGAAGATATTGTACTTACCTATCCTCAAGATAATACAAAGGAATATTTAGGAAATAAAAGCCTTTATCCTCTGGGGTTTGATCCTCATAACTCTATTTTACCTCTGTCAGAAAATATTTTCCCAGGATTTACCTTAATTCAAGAATATTTTCTTTTACCTCAAAAATTTCTCTTTTTACGCTTAACAAATTTAAATAATAGATTAAAATCTACAGAGGAAGTTAAGCTATCTTTTATATTTAAAAATAGAAATAGGAATTTAAAACAGGTAGGATTAGATAACTTTGTTTTATATGCAACTCCAGTTATCAATATTTTTGAAAGTGAGTCTGAACCAATTATATTAGAACATACAAAAGAAAAGATAAGAGTGCTTCCAGAAAGACAGGAAGAGTTAGATCCCATAATATATGACATACAGGAGGTATCTGGATATGTAGAAGGAAGTGTGGAAAAAATTGATTATCTTCCCTTTAGCATATTTACCCCTACCAAAGAAAATCAAATTTATTACCAGGTTAGACACTCTCTTTCTCCTGTTAGCAACAAACCAGAAACCTTTTTAAAAATATTTTATCCAGAAAAGTTAAAAGAAATAAAAAAGCAAACCATAACCTGCAAACTACTCTGTACCAATGGAAGTTTAACCGAAAAAATACATTTAGGAGATATATCTGAGCCTACCAGTAATTCTCCAGAAACTGTTGAGTTTAAAAATATAATCCCAGTAACTTCCAGTGTCATGCCTCTTCTCAGTAAGGAAAAACTTTGGGATTTCATTTCTCATATCTCCTTAAATTTACTGTCTCTAGCTAACACCCAGGGTTTGAAGAAAATATTAAAATTTTACAATTTTCAAGAAAGAACAGATAAAGCAAAAATTTTGGCAAATGACAAAAGAATAGACTCCATTAAAGATATACAGGTAAAAGCTGTAGATAAAATAGTAAAAGGGATAATACTCAGGGGAAGAGAGGTTTTACTAACTCTTAATCAAGAAGAATTTGCCTCTACAGGAGATATGTATCTCTTTTGTTCTGTTCTAAAGGAACTTTTTAGTCAATATACGCACTTAAATTCTTTTATTAAACTAAAAGTAACAGATTTATCTGGATGAATAAACTTTACATGGCCAACAACCATAGGACGCAGAACTCTGATTTAATAGAACACCTAATTGAGAAGAGCAGTCAATTTTCTTTTATCCAGGCTTATAGACTACTTTGCCTGATTTTAAAGGAAAAAGGTGTTTCTGAAGTAGAAGAAATCATTAGAATAAGGCCAAAACTTTCTTTAGATTTTCCAGGTACAGATATAGTAAAAATAGAAAAAAGGGAAACCAACCATTCCTATCAATTTGATATCACAACTACCTTTCTTGGACTTTATGGAGCCTCTTCTCCTCTTCCTACTTATTATACAGAAATGCTTTTGGAAGAAAAAGAAGAAGATAGGAGTATTACCAGAGATTTTATTGATATCTTAAACAACCCTCTTTACCATCTTTTATTTCAGAGATGGTCTAAGTATGAGTTAGGATATAAGATAGTTGAAGAACAAGATAGCGCAACTATAGATAGATTATACGCGTTAATTGGTCTAAAAATAGAAGAATTTAGAGAAAAAGTAGAAAATCATAAAATATTTTTAAGCTACATTGGGCTTATTTCCCAATTCCCCAGATCTGCTACTTCCTTAGAAATTCTTTTAAAAAAAATCTTAAACCTCCAAGACCTGGAAATTGTCCAGTGTGTTTTTAGATGGGCAAGTATTCCTCAAGAACAATGGCTACACTTGGGCCAATTTAATCATAGCCTGGGAGAAAGCACTTATCTAGGGGAAAAGATACAAGATAGAATGGGAAAATTTGCAATAATAATTGAAATAAAAGAATTAAAAGAGCTCTTATACCTACTTCCCTTTACTGAAAAATATAAACAACTAATACAAATTATAGATTTTTATCTAGATCAGCCTTTGAAATGGGATTTAATAGTGAAGTTGGATTCCACTATAATAAATCCCATTAAACTTGGACAACAAGAAACAGGCTATCTAGGATGGAATACCTGGCTGGGTAAAACCAAAACCAACCAAAGACAGAAAATATGTCTTGCGCAACATTAAAGGAGAAAATCAGATGATAAGTGTTGATTTAAAAGGCTTAATAGAAAACTTAAATGAAGTATGCACTTCCACCTTGCATGGAGCTGCAGGACTATGTGTATCCAGAACCCACTATGAAATAAGTTTAGAACACTTTATTCTAAAAATTTTAGAAGAATTAGAAGCTGATTGGTTTTTGATCTTAAAACATTTTTCTGTTGATATAGAAAGGCTTAGAAGGCTTGTTGAGCAATCTTTAGAAAATCTAAAAGTCGGCAATACAGGGAAACCTGTTTTTTCTCCTATACTTATAGAACTTTTTGCAGATAGCTGGCTTATATCTTCCATAGATCTTAAAGATGACCAGATTAGGTCTGCTAGTTTGCTGATGGCTCTACTTAAAAGACCTAACTTTTACCTATTAGAAAAATATGGAGAGTTATTAAAAAAAATAAATCTCCAAAATCTAGAAGAAAACTTCTGGAGTATCTTGGAAAATTCTAAAGAAAATCCAGTTAGTAAAACAGAAAAAGGAAAAATTCCTTCTGCCCAAAAGGGAAGTTTTTTAGACCGCTTTTGCATTGATTTTACCCAAAGAGCAAAGGAAGGAAAAATAGACCCTGTGTTTGGAAGAGACAAGGAAATAAGACAAATTATAGATATCCTGGGCAGAAGAAGAAAAAACAATCCCATCTGTGTAGGTGAACCTGGAGTGGGTAAAACAGCAGTGGTAGAAGGCCTGGCCTTACGCATTGCCCAACAGGATGTCCCTGATTTTTTAACAGACGTCTCCTTACTAGGATTAGATTTGGGGTTATTAGAAGCTGGCGCAGGCATGAAGGGTGAATTTGAAAACAGATTAAAGGGAGTAATTGACGAAGTAAAGGCCTCGGAAAAGCCCATTATCCTCTTCATAGATGAAGCCCACACTCTAGTAGGGGCAGGAGGCTCTGCAGGCGGAAGTGACGCAGCCAACCTCTTAAAACCAGCCTTAGCCAGAGGAGAATTAAGAACTATCGCAGCTACCACCTGGAGTGAATATAAAAAGTATTTTGAAAAAGATCCTGCCCTTGCTCGAAGGTTTCAACTGGTAAAACTTGATGAGCCAGATGTTTCAACTACCAAGTTAATTTTAAGAGGAATAAAAAAGAATTATGAAAAATCCCACAAAGTAGTTGTTAGAGATGATGCCATTGAAGCCTCTGCTAATTTAGCTCATAAATATATCACTGGCAGGTTTCTCCCAGATAAAGCCATAGACTTGTTAGACACAAGCTGTGCAAGGGTAAGAATAAACCTTACCTCTAAGCCAGCAGAAATAGAAGATAAAGAAAGACAAAAACAAGCCATAGAAAGAGAAATAGAAGCTTTAGACAGAGATGCACAAAACAACATTACTATAGACAAAATACATTATAAAAATTTAAAAAACAAAATAAAAACAATAGAAAAATAGATTAAAGACTTAACATCTAAATGGAAAAAAGAAAAAGAATGTGTAGATAAGCTTCTAAATTTAAGAGAAAAACTATCTCAAAGCACAGGAGAAGACAAAGATAAATTAAAAAAAGAAATGGATAAAATCCATCAAGACCTAAAAAAAAATACAAGCCCAAAAATCCTTTTTACAAATAGAAGTAAATCCTGACGTTGTAGCTCAAGTGGTTTCAGATTGGACAGGTATTCCTTTAGGCAAAATGCTCCAAGACGAGGCCAAACTTTTACTCAGTCTGGAAGAAAAATTAAAAGAGCAAATAAAAGTACAAGATCAAGCCTTAGAAGTCATTGGCAAAGTAATTAAGGCTGGAAAAGCTGGCATTGGCAAGCAGGATAGTCCCATTGGAGTATTCCTCTTGGTAGGACCAAGTGGGGTTGGCAAGACTGAAACTGGACTTTGCCTGGCAGAGATACTTTTTGGCAGTCGCAAACAAGTAGTTACCGTTAATATGAGTGAATTCCAGGAAAGCCATACCGTGAGTAGACTCATTGGCTCCCCTCCAGGTTATGTAGGTTATGGGGAAGGAGGTATGTTGACTGAAGCAGTAAGACAAAAGCCTTATAGCGTAGTCCTCCTGGATGAAGTGGAAAAGGCTCATCCAGATGTTTTAAATCTTTTTTATCAGGTATTTGATAAAGGAGTATTAACAGATGGAGAAGGTAAAGAAATAAGCTTTAAAAATACTATAATTTTTCTAACCAGTAATTTAGCTTCAGATATTATTCAGGAAATGACTTTAGAAGGAGAAGAATATCCACCTCTGGAAACCATTAGTACTGCTATAAGACCAATTCTATCCAAACATTTCAAGCCAGCATTACTAGCTAGAATGAATCTTGTGCCTTACTATAGTCTAAAGAAAGAAGCTCTTAAACTAATCGTAGAACTAAAACTAAACAAATTAGCAAATAACTTAAAGGAAAATAATAAAATAAACTTTAGTTATTCACCTAAAGTTGTTGAAAAAATTACAGATAGATGCACAGAAGTAGAAACCGGGGCAAGAAATATAGAATTTATTTTAAATATGAATATTCTGCCCAAATTATCTCAAGAAATCCTTTCTCATTTAAGTGCAGGCAAAATGCCCTCTAAGGTGTCCTTAGAAACAGATGAAAAAGGAGAATTTCTTTTAAACTTTAGCTAAATTTAATGGAGGTATTTTCGTATGTTCTTTAAAAAAGAAAAATTTAAATTTACTTCTAAGGCAGTAGATGAAGATACATTTTATGTAATCTCCTTTTGGGGTAAAGAAGGTCTATCCCTACTCTATCAATTTGAAATCCATCTAATTTCTGAAAATGAAAATATTAAGCATGAAGATATCATAAAAAATAGAGCCAGGTTCAGCATTATCAGAGAAGATGGCTCTAAGGTAAATTTTAATGGAGTTATATCTTCTTTTGAACAGCTACACCAAGTTGACAAGTATACCTTTTATAAGGCTACTTTAGTTCCAAAGCTTTGGTATTTAACTCTTACTTATCACAACCAGATATTTCTCAACAAAACTCCAATTCAACTTATAGAGGCAATTTTAAAAGATGCAGGTTTATTTAGAAATGATTATGAATTAAAATTACAAAAGAAATATCCAGAATATGAATTTGTATGCCAATATAATGAAACTCATTTTAACTTTTTAAATAGATGGTTAGAAAGAGAAGGAATATACTATTACTTTGATCAAAGTGGAGATGTAGAAAAAATTATATTTACAGACACTAAAATTTCTCACACTGCTCATCCTAATGGTAGCACTTTTTACTATTCTCCTCCCTCAGGTTTAGATCATGAAAAAAGAAACGAAATTATTCAAAGTTTAATCTGTAAATACAATAATATTCCTCAAAGAATTTTGTTAAAAGATTACAACTATATGAAACCATCCCTAGAAATATCTGGCAGTGCCCTGGTAGATAAAGAAGGGATAGGAGAAGTATACTATTATGGTGAGAACTTTTTAACTCCAGAAGAAGGAAATAGACTGGCCAAAATAAGGGCTGAACAAATTCGCTGCACTAAAAAAGAGTTTATCGGCAATAGCACAATTCCTTACTTAGCCCCAGGCTATCTTTTTACTCTAGACAACCATTACCGAGAAGATTTTAATCAGCAATACCTAACAGTAGAGATTAACCATGAAGGAGCCCAAGGAGGTTATCTTATTAGTGGCCTTTCCTCTACTCTCTCTACTCAGGAAAAAAAAGTTTTTTACCAAAATAATTTCAAGGCAATTCCTGCTGATATCCAGTTTAGAGCTGAGAAAAAAACGCCTGCCCCTAAAATAGTAGGAACCATAAATGCGAAGATAGATGCAGAAGGTACAGGAGAATACGCTGAACTAGACGATCATGGCAGATATAAAGTAATTCTTCCCTTTGATTTATCAGGCAAAAAAGATGGCAAAGCATCTACCTGGATAAGAATGGCTACGCCTTATGCTGGTTCTAATCATGGAATGCATTTCCCTTTACATAAGGGAACAGAAGTTTTGATTACTTTTGTTGAAGGCAATCCTGATCGCCCAGTAATCGCAGCAGCAGTACCAAATCCAGATACTCCTTCTCAAGTGGTAAATACCGATCAGACCATGAGTAAAATTACTACTGCTGGAGGGAATAAGATTCATATTGAAGACAAGGCTGGAAAACAAAACATTATTTTACACACTCCTACTCAAAATACTTTCATCCGCCTGGGTGCAAAAAAAGATGAAGAGGAAGGACATGAAGATAAGAATAGCAAACAAAAAGAATCCTCAGAACACTCTGGTTATGGTTTAAAGGTGTACACTGAAGGACCCTTTGAAATAAAAGCTGGAACTAAGAATGAAATGATTGGGGGCAATGTTTCCGAATATATTCTTGGAAAAAAGTCAGATATTATTATTGGAATGGAAAGCAAATTAGTAGGAGGACTACATACACTGTCAGTAATAGGACAAGCTTCAACTACTCATATAGGAGGACACAACACTTATAAATCCTGGAA
>LDZQ01000004.1_pt1 | contig 28465 bp, 23 predicted proteins | sample 615361 | NCBI WGS metagenome assembly LDZQ01 (sample SAMN03408297, study PRJNA278302) | terrestrial metagenome | isolation source: oil reservoir sample I2 | place: USA: Alaska, North Slope, Ivishak formation | collected 2013 | reverse complement strand
TATGCAGTGTTGTCTGGGTCGTTGTCGTTTAGGAGTATTTGGTTGGCTAGGGTTACTCCCAAGTGTTTTTCGAGGTATTCTTCAACTTCACTTGGGACTGAGTAGTAGGAGTAAAGTTCGGTTTTTGTGCGGGGCATTTCTTTGATTAGTTTTTTGAGTGTTGGGACGTATTGGTTTGGTTCTTCTTTGTGGATTTTGTGGTGGATTTCGATGAAGTTTATCACGTCTCCTAAGTGCATGATTGTTTTTGGCGCGAGTTTTTTGAATTCTTCTGGGGTTGGTTTTGTTGCGGCTAGTGCTGTTAGTGCGAAGATTCTTGAGAGGTGTTTTTGCCTTATTAGTCTCAAGAATTCTGCTTTTTCTTCGAGCGGTATTGGATCGAAGGCTGTTTTGATTTCTTCAATGTAATCTTCAGTGTATTTCTTTTTGAATGAGAGCATGTCTTGCAGATAAACTTGACAAAAATTTTCCATCCTCACCGATTACCCCCCTTAACCCATCTTTAGTCTTTGTGTTAATTTGGAAGCTTAAATTATTTTAATCTTTTGGATGACTCTCTGACCTTGAAGATAGGAGTCCACTAATGGGTTCCTTATCGGAGTCTCAAAAACCAAAACCTTTTTATTAAGTTGTTTGGAAATTTGAGACATGACGCTTACAAAAGGTGAGGTTAAAGTCCTAACGCACGTTAAGGGTGGGAAGACACTAAAAGAACTTTCAAATGAGTTGGGATTATCAAAGGGATATCTTTCCACAATACTACACTCCCTTGAAAGGAAGGGCCTTGTAGTATTTGAAGGGAAAAAGCCTCTCATCATAAAGCCTGCCGAAAATAAGGTAATGATCATATTTCGGCTTGTTCAAAAATCATTTTCTTATCTTCCTCTTGATGAGTTGCTCTCTGGGGGGAATCTTAAAGTTCTCTCCGCTCTTAAGGTTGAAACCCCCCAGCCATTATGGTTACTTCTTTTGAGGGCAAATGTAAGCAGAGCAACACTTTATCGGGCATTGAAAGAACTCAGGGAGAGACTTATTGTAGGAAAACGAGAAGAAGGTTACTTCTTAGTGGAGCGTTTTGCCCCACTTAAAACCTTTGCTGACGAGTACTTTTATCTTCAGAACTCGATGAAGGCAATGGAATTCGATCCAAATGCGACTCTCGTATGGAGTGGTGTTGAAGAGATGATTTTGGCGACAACAACCTTTAAAGGGAAGAGTGTTGATGGCTTTCAACTTACGGGATTAGCACGTTTTTCGGATTATGGCATCCCTCTGATTTCCTCGGGAATTTACCATTACTATTGGCCAGCTGAAGAGTTAAGCCTTGAGGATGTTGTCGTCCACACTCTTGTGAGTCTTTATGGCGCAAGAGAGCTACTTTATGTAATTGTTCTTCTTAAAACCCACCCTTTTGATAAGAAAAAACTCCAAATGCTCGCTACCAAGTTTGAGGTGATAAACACTCTCAATGATATTCTCGAATATCTCACTGGAAAAAAGAAAGCATATCCATTCCCCTCGGAAGAGGAAGTGAAAGAGTTGTGTAATCAATATTTTGGAGGGTGTGAAGAATGATAACAAGGGAAAGACTGGTTGAAGAGTTTCGTGCACTTGACGAAAAAGCAATGCTTATGGGCTCTGATGTGGTAAAATTGTACTTAATTGGTGGTGGCAATCTTGCCTTGAGAGGTCTTAAAGAAGCAACTGCAGATATTGATGTAGTAGTTGAGAATCTTAACTTGCTGAAAAAGTTTGAGAGCATTCTTACTAATCCTTCTCCTCAATTAAAAACAAGTAGGGGTTTAATTATTTATGTGAAAGTTGCAGAGCATGAGTATGAGAAAAAACTAGGAGCTTATTCGGTTTACAGGAAGCTTGATCCTCAGATGGAAGATTTTAATCTTGATGTTTTTGTTAAAAGAGTTATGAGAGGAATAATTATGACTGAAAGTATGAAGAAACGGTCAATAATTCCAAAAGAGTTCCAGGATTTAAATAAAATCCGAGTTTACTTGATTTCTCTTGAAGATCTCTTTTTGTTTAAGGGAGTAACATCAATTGGCCGTTCGAAAGACGTTGATGATCTCATAAGATTGATTGAGGTGGGTGTGGATTTTAATGTTATTCTCGAAGAACTAAACATTCAAAAGGATTTAATTGGTAAGGAAAGGTTTGAATTGCTTGTTAATCTTTTAATGGAGAAAATGGTCAGTATTAGGGAGATTCTTGGTGTGAAAGGATTGAGGAGTTTGGGATTGGAGAAGTTTATTATTTCTCTTGAAGAACTTATGAGGTAATGGAGCCTATTAGGGATTAATGTTTTGAGTTTGGAAAGTTTGCAACAGGATTTTCGTTAATTTGTTTCTCTTATGTAAACTTACCTAAACACCACCTACTTAAAAAAATAAACCATCCAGTTTACTAAACCCCTCAGCTACCCTCCACAAGAAAAAAGTCCAGAATACTCAAAAAATTCCAAACTACCACAAAACACCACCAAAAGACATAAATCCAAAAGAAAAGCCAAAACTTTACTACATAAGGAATAAGGGCCCTTTTTATTTTGAAAACGATAAACCAAAAAGTTTATCAGTAAACTAAATAATTTACCATAAGGTGAAAACGTGCCAGAGGCGATTAAAGAATTAACATCATTCTTCGCCGAAGTGAGCGGAAAACTAAACACTGCAAAAAAGAGAAAAATAGCGCAGCATTTACTTGAAGAGCTTAAACAACGTGGTGGAAGGGCAAATCCTTGGCAAATGAGCAATGAAATTGTCCCAATGATAGTCAAGTTGGAAAAAACGAGTAAAATGTATGTTTACAATGTCCTAGGGGAACTCATCGAACTAGGACTAATTGCCAAAACTCGCTATGGCTACATACTCTCTCCTACCTTTCGGAAGAAGGTTTATCGCCTTTACAAGCTCCTCGGTGAAATTTGACTAAGCGTGTGTTTTCAGTAATCCTAAGACCCAACTAAAAATATTACATAAAAGCTCAGCAAAGAAAAACATTGCGTAAAATCGAAGTCTTTGACCCCCTCCTTAATTAACCCTCCAACAGATTACTGTTAAACACACAATGTATGCAAGCCTCTTACAGAGAAAGTTCCGTAAAGTTTAAATTAACCCAATTCAAATTATTCAAATGATGTTCGAGAAAAAAGGTGAGGTTAATGCACCAAGAACTTTATGACGAAGAGGACTTAAAGAGTATTGAGTACTTAATTCTCATCATTTTAGGAAAGGCAAAAGGTAAAATTAGTGTACTCCACCTTCAAAAAATATTCTTCTTCCTTTGGAAGTTTCATCCAGATGTTAAGCGCTTGTTCGAATTTGTTCCCCACTTTAAAGGGCCATACTCTTCAGATCTTCAGGAGATAATAGAGAACCCCACTTATGTAGTCGATTGTTGGGAATATGTTCCACCAAAAAAAAGTTCAGAAGTTGATAAAATTGTAGGAGGGTATGTAAGGATAACTCCGAGGGGAAAGAAACTTTACGAACGTGTGTGGCAGGGGCTAAAAGAAAAAGGCAAAGAAGATAAGGCTGCCCTTAACATTGTTTCTGCCATTGAATTAATAGTCCCCCTTTACACTAAACTTGAATGGGATGAATTATTACTTCTCATTTACACTGACGAAACTAATCGGTATTATTCCACCCGTTCTGAACTTTCTCAGAAGGTTTTCAAGAGAGCTGAAAGCATCATTAATCGACTTATCAAAAAAGGTGTGATAACTGAGGATATGAAAGAAGACTTCCTAAAAAGGGTTAAAAACTCAGAATGGATCTTCTCAAAAAAGCATCCCGACAAAGATTCTCTTACTATCATAACAATAAACCTCCCAAAAAGTTCAAGTTGAGGGATGGTTGATGAACAGAGAAAGTGTTGTAAGTGATAGTACGTTTTACATAGCATTTTTGGACAAAGAAGAAATAAACGACCCGAGTACCTTAATTAAGTTTTTAACTGCATACACGTTTAGTGCAGGAAAACTAATTATTAAGGAAATTCAAGAGAAGCACTCCAAAATTATCAATGACTTGGGGATCAAGACCTTTATTCAGATTGAAGATGAGTACGACTATGCAGCCCTATTAAGTCCTATTGGTGATAGGGTATTTCAAAAAGGGGAGTATGAAGCTATTGCTATTGCGTACACAAAATTACAAGAGAGTATTTTGCATTCACTTATTTTGGATGACAAGAAAGCCAGAAGCTGGCTTGAAAAAAACATTCCTACTCTCCTGGACTTTTTAAAATTTAGTACAAGATTTATTGTTGATGCATGCATAGTTGAGGAGAAAATTGAAAAAGAAGAAGTTCTTAAGGTTCTTCAAAAGATTAAAACAGCAACAATGAGAGGTGCTAAACCATTTAATTTAACCCAGAAAAATTTAAACATTATTGAACAACTAATAAGAGAGGTGGAAAATTTTGTCAAAAATTGAGCTCCACACAGAGGTTGAGGAGGCAATATCAGCAGAGGATGTGGCTGGATTCAGAATAAAAAAAGTCGAGCTTTCTGGTATTAAGCTTGAAACTCCTGTCAGAACTCTTTACTGTAGCACAGAGATACCAACTGGAATTAGGGAGAGAATATTAAGCCTCAATGACATGAAAAAAACTCTTTTGGAAGTCAACAGAACAATTTATCGGGATGAAAGTTATCACTCACTCATGAATTCTGTAAAATGGGGTGGAGAAGACATAAAAAGACAACTAAGAGTCAATGACAAACTCGCAAATAAAAACCTAGTAATAACAATGTCATTTTCAGCATTTCCACACAAAAAATTAGGAAAAGGCTTTGAAGATTTTCTTGATAACCTCCACGCTTATTCAAGGGTCGTTTTTGTGCCCAATGTAAGATTCGGCAGAAAAACTACAAAGACATCACTGAACTACTCTCCTACAAGCTTTACAAAATACATTGAGCTCTCATTAAAAGTACTTAGCGAAAGAAACACAAAATCAATCTTCGTCCCCTTGGACATTGACTTCGATTCTCAAACCCGTAATTACATTATCTCTCACTATGCCAAAAATAAATACACGAATATTTGGATTGATTTTAAAGGAAAAGCAATAACTCCTACCCAGATTGCCAAAATTAGGGGAATATTAAGAGTAATTGACGAAAGCTTTGGAGATCTTTCTTCACAAGTTGTTACTTATTTAGCTAACGTTAAGAAAATTCCTCGTGGGCTTACACCAGACATTAAATTAACGCCTTCCGATGTTTTAGGTCCTTTTGTTTACGGAGATATTGTAGGTGTTCCATGGAAGGGAATCACAGTGTACCGACAAGAAGAAGAAAGTTACTGGGAGAGAAAAGGTTTTTCAAGCGAGGAAGAATACAAAGAGGCCCTTTTCAAAAGGGACACGAGTATTTTTGATACTGGAACCTACTACTATTGGTATCCTGATATGGTCAGAATCTCAGATATTGCTCTTGAAAAACTTAGGAAAGAAATGCTAATACTCGGAATTGAAAACAGAAGTAAGGCAGAAAAAATTAGTAGCACAATAAATGGTGCAATAAATCTGAGAGAGCTAACAATTATTAAAAAAACTGTCGAGGATGAGGGCGTTCTCTCCCCGTATCTGGAGGAGAAAGAATTCTTTACTAAAGAGGGCAAAAACCTATTAAAAACAATTATTACAAAAGAAACTTCAAAAAGAAAAACAAGAAGTTTGTTTGACTTTGTAATGAAATAACAACAATATCGCACTAAAACATATCATTCAAAGGACATTAATCTTCACCTTAAAGATATCACTCTCCTTGTCTTTTGCTTAATATCAACTGTAAGCCTTCCAGTAACGTCAATTTCCACCCCATTCCATGTGACAGCGTAAATTCTCGTATCAATACCAAAAGGTTTGTGAATCTTTAAAATAACTGGTTTTCTTTTTCCCAAATTGGAAACAATGTAAATCCAATACTTGTCAGCATTTTCAGGAGCCGTTGCAAACCCATACTCTGCCTGCGTGAGTTCAGCAGTTAACAACAAAGGCTTATGTCCCTTAACCTCAATGTATCTCTCCCCTTCGGGTTCGACTACTTTAATATCATAGTGCTCTTTTAATGAGACATCCTCCACGCTCCAATTACCATTTGACCCATATTTTGCCTCAAGCCTTGCCTTCTCAAGCTGCATAACAAGCTGCATAGCCTTCTGCTCGCTTTTCAGAATGTCTTCCAGCGGAACGAAATTTCTCTCGATAGCACGCTTGTACTCGTCTGTGATAGGTTCAACATCTTTTTCGGAAAGGTCATAAATTTCAAGGATATCTTGAGGCACGTACTTTGCAAGATGAAATGCTTCTTCAGAGACACCCTCAATTCTGATAACTTCCCTTACCTCAACTTTAGTCTCCAAAAATAAGGAACCTTTCTTTAATTTCTGTCTTGAAAACGCTTTGTCATAGCTGCGATACTTTTCCCTAACCCTGTAAAATCTGTCTCTTGCAAGGGTTAAAAGCTTGCTTTTGAGTAACTCACTTTCGAGATTGGGTTTTGCTCGCCCCATTAAAATGGGCTCGTTTGAAAGTAAATCAATAAGATACTTGACAAACTGAGTTCCATAATAGTATTTCGGCTTTTCTCCCTCCATTTTTATTAAAACAGGGTACCTGTGCAGGTTTTTTCCAGTTTTAGTACTCACAAGCTCAACAAAATACAAATAGTGAGGTTCAATATCTCCTTTAATTCCAATTTTTACTGCATAACCAGGAAAAACAACACTTTTGTTGACTATTGAGTGTAATAACGGTTTAACATCGGCTATGTACTTTTTCTCAAGAACTTTTAAAAAGTATTCCATAAAAACTCTTGATACAACTTCTGAATCAAAGTCCTCTGGAACTAAAATGTTCTTAAGTTCCTCCATAACTTGCTTTGCGGTTTCTGAAGGAATAATTTTCTCAATATTTTGACGAAGGATTTTTAGGGTACTGATTATTGCCCCAGCATACCCGCCAAGTTCCTTTTTAATCGAAGCAAACACCAATTCATATTCTGAGGGCTGTTTTTCGCCGATCCCTTCCTCTGGAGCCTCTTCTTTCCATAGCTTCTCAAAATCCCCTGAATACATCTGTTTTCCAAAGATAGGTTTGCCTAATTTGGGAGCACTTCCAATAGCTTCGCTAATATTCATTATTTTCCGATAAAGAGCATCAAGCACATAAAGATCTGTTTCAGCCACGAGGAAAATAGTGTATGCAGTAGTCTCTTTTGTCTGATTTAGTCTCCAGATTCTTCCTACTCTCTGTTCAAGCTTTATTGGGCTCCACGGAGCCTCATAATTGATAAGAACACTTGCAACTTGGAGATTTAATCCTTCAGAAGCAACATCTGTGGATATTAAAAGTTTTCCATTTTGTTCAAATCTTCTCATTTGAGTTTCAACTTCAGAACTCTTCATACCTCCATACAAAATTGAAATATCATTTTGATCGATATTTATCCCATAGTTCTCCCTCAAAACAACTGGTAACCTTCTGAAAACATACTCAAGAGTATCTTTGAACTCCGTGAATATTATCACTTTCTCCCCTTTCTTTAAATGGTACGCTACAATATTTGCTACCATATCAAGCTTGCTGTCTTTTTCTCCGATCTTTTGTCCCAATTGAAGAAGTCGCTGAAAGGCCGTCAATTGTCGATAGTCCAAAAAAGAAGAATATTCCTCAATTATCTTCTCCAATGCGTCATCAACCTCATTAAACTCTTCAAGCTCAATTTCGTCATAACCTAGTCCAAAAAGATTCTCAATGTACTTCCTAATTCTCTCCGCTTTTCCCTCACCTGGATAATTAGCACTCTCAGCAATCTTGCTAATTGTCTTTATGGCAGCTTCATAACTTGAAGATGCTCTCTTACGGACAAGCACTGCAAGTAAAGCTTCAGGCGAATTCTCCCTAGCATTCTTTATCATCTCAAAAAGTGTCTTATCGAGCTCTGCGAGAAACATCTTTTCAGCTTCACTAACATCCACCACAACAGCAATAAAATCACATTTCTGGAAAACATCCCTTCCTTCCAGCTCATTAACAACTCTCTTTGTCCTCCTCATGACAAGAGTATCTCGTGTTTTCTTGTAAAACAACGGCTTGTCCAATTTTAAATAATCTTCAGTAAGGGTGGTATCCAAAAGAGCGAGTCTCCCAAGATAATCCTTCGGATCACCCTTATGAGGTGTTGCAGAGAGGAATATCAAGTTAAGATCCTTTTTTCCAAGCCTCACCAAATCTCTTAAAAAATCATACCTTTGAGTCCCAACTGTAAGATTATGAACCTCATCCACAATTATTAAATCCCAGTCAATACTGAGGAATTTTTCACGATGAGGAGATCTTTTAGCTAAATCAACCGAAACAACGGTGTATCCATTGGTATTTTTCAACCTATTCTCAACATCACCACCACTTTCAATGACCCTAGCAATCCCTCCAACCCTTTTAATTTCTTGTCTCCATTGCTCCCTAAGGATTTTCGGAACAAGAACAAGAATTTTCCTTGCTTCTCCTTTTAATTCCAAGTATCTCGCAATTGCAAGTGCCTGAACGGTCTTTCCAAGCCCTATCTCATCACCGATTAAAAGGCGCACAGGTCTTGATACCATAGCGTGATACAGGGGCTGAAACTGGTGCTTAAAAGGCATTATCGGCTTTCTCCCTGGAGCAGTTAAAGAGGTGTAAAAAAAGGCTGGATTGTGGAGGATGACTTCCCTCAAAATACCTTTTCTTACATCTTCTGTCAAACCCATTCCACCTCCAAAAAGCGTCTTGCAAGATAGTCAAGCTTCCTTCTGCTTTTGTACTTCCAGTAGGTGTTCCTGAATTTGGATGCCCAAAAACGAAGGGGCAAAGGCTCCATTGAGCTAACGTACTCCTCCAGCTGCCCCCATTCTGTAGGGTTTTTAAGAACAGCCATGGCTACTCCATAAACTAAAAGACGAAGATAAGAATAGTCATCGTTAGTTCTCAGAACAATCCTTTTGCTCCCCCTGTATTGGAGTTTTTTCCTAGTGGATGGAGACATGCTAAGCCATTTAAGGAGATCTTCCTTGGCCTCAACTTCGAAACCAAGTTTTTTAGCGAAATCAAGGAATTCTGGAAGATAAACTCTTGCCCTGGCTTCAACCTTACCTACAACTCTTTTTTCTTTTCCATCCCCCTTTACAGTAAAGATGGGTGCAAACTCCGCAAGTTTCTGAATTCTCTCAACTGGAATTGAGGCTTTCCTAACATATTTTAACGTTACTTGGTATTCAACTGCGTTCTCCATTTTACTTCTCCTCCTTCTTAATCCTGAACGTCACCCTGCCATTTAGCATTCTCAACTTCTCAAACATAAGATTATCAATGAGTCCATCCTTGCTTAAAGTGAAATCAACTTGGAGTAAGGCTTTGCTTTCCAAAAATTCCTCAAGTTGTTGAGCAAGGAAAGTAAAGACTTCTCGGTCAATGCCCTCAAAGCGGCTTTCCCATAAAGGCTTTTCAATCCTCAAACTTCCACTAACGATTCCCTTTAACTGATCTGGGATCATATTAAGAGTATCAACATCCTCAATATCCAATATTGCGGTTAGCAACATTCCTTTATGTTCCTCTTTTAGTTCATCAGTCTCAATGAACTCAGGACCTATCTCAGGTATTAGTGTGATGTCCTTGTACCTAGTTCTCTTATGACTCCTTCCTTCAATTGTTGCTACTATTTTCTTTTCAGGCATGAGTATCGTCCAAACAACCTCAACAGGGCTCCCATTCTCCAGGTTCACTTCGTAAGAATTCAACTCTCCATGTGTGACAGAAAGCTTAACCGTAAACGGTTCTCTTCCAATTGGCTTTACCAAGACGCTGAGCTCAACAGGTTTTCCAGGCTTTTCTCTTATTTGAGAGGCTTCAATTTCAAGTTCGAACTCTCCTTCAGTTACTGGAATCTCTTCTCTTTTTTCCACAATGTATCCCCAAAGTATAGTATCGAAATATTCGTCTTTGACCTTACACTCTCCATCCTCAACAATCGCCAAATTTTTAAGAGGAATCTCAAGATCCGACGAAGAAACCTCGTACCATACTTTTACAAGGTAGTCTTTATCGCCTTTAGGAACAACAAGCTCTTTCTCCTTTTGTATCAAACTGCAAACCTGCTTGTTGAGGGCAAAATCTCGGGGAAGGATCAAGTCATTTGGCTTTATTGTGGTCGGAGGATTACCAACTTCTTCCGTTTCTGGAACCTCATGATAAACTTTCTTGAAGAAAACCTCTCCATCACGCTCAATTCCAATTTTAAGCTCAAATACTGCATTCTTTATGGCTTCTGTAATACTCTTGTCCTCAATCATTGGTAAGCGAGTGTTAGTGCGAATTATTGAAATAATCTCTGAAACTGAATAACCTTCAGCCCTAAGAACTTCAACACCAATGTCCTTTAGCGTTTTGACAAGCCATTCAAACTCAAATTCATCAACGATCTTCGCTGCACCCACCAGAGCAGAATAAACGTTTTCAACCACAGATTTTGAAGTTGATTGGGCCTTTATTATCTTAACCTCGTTTTCTCCTGGGTAAGCAACTTTTCTGAAAGAGTTGACAATCTGAGTCTCAAGCTCTTCAAGGGCTTTGTTCTGAATATCATTAACCATGCTCATCTGAATCTTGACGACATCCTCTCCAAACTGCCCATATTTAACCTTGATATCATGAATAACTTCATTGCAGGCCATAACACGTGCAGTAGTCTCCAAAAGGTGATCAAAGCTCCCTTCCACGGGGAAACAAACAACAATAGTATTCCTGTAAGTTCTCGTCCCATTACCGTATGCAAAAATAATTCTCCTAAGAACTCTTTCGTCAACATCATCCCTTACCAGAACTTGGAGCTTGTACTCGGGAGTGTCTTGGAATTCTTGAGGTTCCTTTGTTACTAGGATGTTTTGTTCCCTAAAGAACGTGACATGATCCTCAATCTTTGTTCCTCTTCCCTTTGAAAGACCCTTTCTCTTCTTTATCATCCTCTCGGAATAATTAACGAGATTATTCCAAACCTCCCCAAGCCGAAGCTCCAAAAGTTCCTCTGTCTTCCTATCCACCATTTGAGCCACGTTAGCGACACGCCAAAACCAAAAAATTCCATCCTTCTTGTTAAGGTAAACAAAGCGAACACTTGCCGCAATTTCTTCGATCGTATCTTTGATATCTGTAGGAATCCACCCATTTCTCTCAAAGAGATTTAGCTCATAAACTCCTCTGGCAATGAGTTCTGGCGTAGGAAAACCAGGTAACGGAACTGGAGAATCAAACGGATATGTCTTAAGGAAAACATATTCCAGAATAATCTTGACCAACTCTGGGATTTTAAAGCCTTTTGAGTTTAAATACTTAAGATCCGTGTTAACAATAGTAGCATAATCACTGAAAGCCTCACTTTTACTGAAGAGCATTCCTTTTATCTTTTCGTTTTCAAGGTTGATGTGATAGGGCATTACCATGGACGGGGCAAATCCAGTCTCTTGGTATTCTTTTACCACTTCTCTTATGACAATTCTTGTAATCCTAAGCATGTCCCTTGTCCTTTGAAGGCCCGTTCTTTCAATTATTGTCCTCAGAACCTCAACATACTCTGGATGAAACGGATAGGTTCTCATAAGCTCTTCATTAAGATGCTGCACATGTCCAAAAATCTCAGTATTGCTTAGTACTGAACGAAGCTTGTTGAGAACTTTTGCTCGCTCCTCTTCATTAATATCCTTAAAAATTCTCTTCTTGAGAACTTCAACGACTTCATTGCCCCTCCCCGTGACAGTTAATGGAGAATAAAGCTCGGAGCCGCCAACTCTGCTAACAGCAGACCAAATGGCTAAAACAACATCCTTGTTGTACTCTTTTTCAACTTCCATCAATCCCTCCTTTCTCTCCATAGGAAGAGTCATTATCATTGCGCTTCCAGAACCTAGGAGAGCTGTTGAAAGCCTATCAAAGAAATTGTCAACATTCTTTGCGTATCTCCTGTCATCCTCACTTCCAGAGTTGTAAAGGTTGTCAAAGTAATCAGCAATTTCATCAACAAGAAGAATAACTTTCTCTCCCTTGAAAAGCTCTCTTAGCACTTCAACTTCAGGAATAGTCGCAGTTCGGTCGTAATCTTCGACAATTGAAAATTTTCCGAGATAATGAGCGATGTAACCCCAAATAGTTCTTATTCTGTGAGGAGGTAGCTCAAGAGGCTTGCTTGGTTGGCCAATCCTCCCCTTTCCATAAATTGGAACTAACTTCACGTCTCCAAGTTGCTTTATCCTCTCAGCTAGCTCTTTTATCTTTTCCTGCTTTTCAAAACTATGGCCTTTGAGAACTTCGGAATCGAGCATTGCATCAGGATTTTTGAAAGCATGATAAATTGTTAAAAGCGTATGGGTCTTACCTCCTCCAAAGAGAGAATAAATGAGGAAGATATTGCTTTTTTCTTTCCCCTCAAAAGTATCAAGAAGCCTACCAAGGATATTAAGCATCGAGTCAGTAAAGTAAGTCCTCCTGAAAAACTCCCTCGAATCGGTGTAAATCTTGGGAGCACTACCGCTCACTACATCACCCAATTCTGGAGCAACTTGCATGTCCAAGGATTCATCCATTACATCTTCCCAGACCTCAAAAGATCCCAACTTCATAATATTCCACCTCCAATACTCCTAAGGAGCCTCCTCATTAGGAGAACTTCAAAATGTCCATCATTCTCAAGTTCTTTCTCAATTTCACGCTCATCAACCTTTATCTTGCCCCCGAGTGGAGCAAGAATTTGACCATAAACAGAAGCATAATATTCGCTAATGAGCTTCGCCATTGTAAGGGCCTCTTCCACTTCAGCTGCCCACTTCTTCCTGAGCTTATCAATTTCTTCCTCAACTTTCGACCTTCCAAGTAAGGCGTAATACTCAAGGAGTTGAAGGATGTCAATACTGTTCCTTGGCTCAGGTTCAAGTGGATTGAGCCCCTTAGCGTAAAGGAACTTCTGAAATTCCTTCGCGTCAAGAGCTTTTTTCCCAAGAAGATCCACACTGTAAAGAGTGAACTCCTTCTTACTTGAGGATCCAATCTCTTTCAGCACTCCAGCTTTCTTTAGCTCGTCTGGGCGAGTAAAGGTTGCCAAGTTGAGGAGGATTATGTCGTTGGCACTAAGCGTCTTATTACCAAAGAGAATTTTGTAGGCCGTGTAAAAGATTCCCTCATTGGAAGTCACGGCTTTTCCACCCTCAACTTCAGCAATTGCCTCAATGAGACCCCTTATTGTTGCAGGATACACGTGGTCATTAAGGATTTCCCTTGTCGAGAGAGAACCCTTTGGTGAGAGAACTTCAGAGTATTTGGTAACTTCCTCAAGAACAGCTGCCATTACTCCATACAGTAAGTCACGCCCCTTGTAACCGTATTTTATGAACTCCCTTGCCGAAATTTTTGCCTTTTCTTCCATATCTCTCTTGAGAATTGAGATTTGAATTGACTTTCTCTCTCCAGAAGTCTTCCTCCATACGGCGACGATTGATGTGTCGAGGCTCAGCTTACCCCTGCTCACGATGCTCGTCTCGGACTCGGTGTTAATTGGGATTGCCCTCGTTATCTGAAGTTTCGCTCTCTTCCAACCTGCTTCAATAAGGTTCGCCCAGCTCTCAGGATCGGTATGGGCGTAGTAAGTAACGAGTACCCCATCGTCCTTGAAGTGCTCTCTCATAGCCACAAAGGCTTGGCTGAAGAGGTTCTCAAAGTGCTGCTGGGCAGTGTTTTTGTCTCCGAATCTCTGAGGATCCATGGAGACCTCCTTCTTCGCGAACTCCTGCCACTGTGTCTTGATTTCCACCCATTTGGGACCAATCCTCTTGAAAAACACCTCTCTATGGAACCTTGGAACTAGTTTACCATTCTCAACGTCGCTTAAAGCTCTCTTGAGCCAGACGTAGTAAAAGTCGCTCAGTTCAGTGTAGGGGACATCGTCGGCGTAGGGTGGGTCAGTTACGATGACGTCGAACTTCTCACCGAGGTTGAGCGAAGTTGCATCGCCCTGGAAAACTTTGATGGAGTTGCCCGTGAAGTCCGCGAGGGTTCTCTGGGGGGAGGAGAGGGCGGAGGTGAGGTAGGATATCCCATCTTTTAAAATCTGAAGGGAACGCTCCCAAGTTCCTATGAAATATCTCCAGGGGATTTCTTCGATCCAGTTCCACGTCATGGCAATTCCTCTACTTGCCAATGCATGAGCAACAAATTTTCTTGTAGGTTCAACTGATGTTACAATGCAATTATGCCGAACTTGATTTACCAATGCAATGCTCAAATACGTCGCCACGGCCTCCGCGTACTCAAAGGCCCTCTCCTCGCTCCAGCCCTCTTTGAGCTTCTCCTCCTCGACCTTTCTGCCAACTTCCCTTATCAGCCTCACGATCTTTATGAGGGTGAGGAGCTGGCGGGGATTGAAGAGCCTGTACCATTCCGTAATACCGTACAGAACAGGGAACATGTAACGAACTGCGTAAGGAGGCATTTGCTCAGTCGGCACGTCTGCGTCTTTCTTCTCAAGCATCTCCTTGACCTTCTCCTTCGCCTTCCACAGCTTCTCATTATCTTCCTCCGTCGCAGGTTCGAAGATTAAGTCCCTCTCGTCAACTTTCACCTTCACGAGCAGCCTCTGCCTCGCGAAGCGCTCGTCGCCCTCATGGTACTTTCTCAGAGCGAACTTCACGTAAAACTCGTTGTTACCCTTTCTTCTCTCGGTGTAATGTCTCCCATTTTCATCGGCATACTTTATGAGGTTGCCACAGGCCAGACAAGTGAGGTGGCTCTTTCTCGTCTCAATGTTCGCGGAGGGAACCCTGAAAGTTACTTTATTCCCCCTTATCTTCACATCGTCTTCCTTCAGCTTTCCATCCCTTATTGCCTCTTCGACCTTCCGCACGTAAAATTCTCCTTCGAAAGTAATCTCACCGTTTTTGGTATCCACCTTCGCCTTCGAAACGTCCCCGAGGATTTCGTTGAGATCAATCACCCTTATCTCGACTTCATCGCCGTTCCCCTCGGGCTTCATGTAGGCGAGCCTTTTGTAGCCCTTACTGTCTTTAACACGGGCAAGCCAAAAGTTTCCAATGGCTGGTGTCCACCTTCCACAGTGGGGGCACTTGACCTCCCACGTGCCTATGTAAACGGCCACGTCCTCATCGTAAAGCTCCCTGATTTCGGGGTCATTCTTCAATTGCTCGGTTATCCAGTTGCCCCATCTCTCAACATCCTTCACGAGAGATTTTCCAAACTTCTTGGGATATTCGAGAACAGCTTTGAGAAAGACGTATGCTGTCGGGAGTAATTCAACTGCTGTAACATTCAGCCCGAGGCGGAGACCTTCGAGGGGTATTGAGCCGAAGCCTGCAAACGGATCAAGCAGTTTTTTACCTCTGGAGTATTTTTCCCACTCCATGGGGATTTTGGGATTAACACGATGTGATGTCTTCTCATTTAAGCCAATCATGGTTTTGAAGCGGTTTTCATCAATGTTTTCGGGCAGAAGAGCTCCAGCAATTACAGCTCTCGCTCCAATAAGTGGTTTTCTTGTCCACCAGAAGACCATTTCCCAATAGGGTGGTCTTGCAGGCCCTTTTTCTTTCAGACTCTTCAAATTAATTTCCAAAATTGGGAATTTTGGACTTTCAATAAATTTTCTCTCCATTGGTTTGCACACCCATAAAAATAATTACTTTAGGGGATAAATATCTTTTGATGAGAGTCAATAACCTATGAATCGCCCATTTTTTCGAACTTACCTTAAAGGTCACCAATAAGAGATGACACATCAAGAGCATTATGAGAGAGATCGAAAACGTGAGTATTTGAAGAATAGCTAGGATTTAGCATACGGAAATTATTTATTTGTTATTAACGAAACATTTTGAGGTGATTCCTGTGTACTGGCTTTGCATAACGAATAGTGATAACTGGAAAATTATTAAGGAGAAGAACGTTTGGGGAGTTCCAAAGAGGCACAAGAATACTATTGCAAAGGTTAATCTTGGCGATAAGCTTGTAATTTATGTGAAGCAGGAGAGGAAAGATAAGCAAATTCTCGAGCCTAAGATCGTCGGAATTTTTGAGGTCGTAAGTGAGTCATATGAGGATTCAACGAGAATTTTCAAAAGCCCTCCTCACTTAAACGAGACTTATCCCTTGAGGATCAAAATCAAGCCAATAAAGCTTGGAGAAGTTGATTTCAAGTCGTTAATTCCAAAACTGAAGTTCATTACAAACAAGAAGAAGTGGAGCGGGCACTTAATGGGTAAGGCAATGCGAGAAATCCCAGAAGAAGACTACAAACTTATCGAAAACATGTTGTGATGGAAATAAGTAATTCATAAATTAATAATAAATGGGCATGATTTTCCTTGTATCATGTCACTGTCCCATATGTCCCACTCCAACCTCACGTTCAAAACAACACAAAAAACCACAGAAACATAACACAAAGCAACCCCACACAATACGCACAAACGTACATTAAAACCATAACAAAAAGTACTGTCCCACCCATATCTTATGCCCAAAATGATACAACACAACGTTACCAACCAAGCAGAAAACCACACTACTTTGACAAAACTATTACAGGACAGTGTAACAACATCCCGCTGTCCCACAACAAAAATAAAACAATGCGTTACAAATTTTCCCCCTATTTATGCAGCCACGCCCCTTTCATTAAAAGTTTTGTAACTTTCTGTTTTACAGTCGAGGCAAAGTCTGCTGGGACAGACGGGACAGATGGGACAGCAGTAAAAATCAACACAAAAATTTTTTCAGGACAGGGGTAGGGGCCCTGCTCTGTCCCAACTGTCCCAACCGTCCCACTGTCCCACTGTCCCAAAACCTATTAATGCGAAGTTTACGTATGTCAAGTACTCCCCCAGTTCGTGATGAGAAGTAAGTGTTGGGGTAGGGATCAAAACCTGTTCAAAATTGTTGTTGGTGACAATACGCTATTTGTCCGCATGTGAGGTTTGTGAGTGAGAGATTGTGATTTTCTCACAAATGTGATTATCGGACAAATCCCGTAATGATACTAAGTTAATTTGAACGAATCGTGGATTTTTTTCTTGAAATCATCAAAAACGATGAAAACTTCCGAGGGATTATTCGGTTGGGTGGGTTTTTCTTGAACAAAAATGGCCCATCAATCGGATTATTAATTATCGGAGAAGTATTAAAGCCCAACTGCCAGAAAAAGGCTCAAGAAAAGTTTTTCACAGAGGAAAAATTTGATGATAATAAGATAGTGTAACGCCCAATTTGTCTCAACAACTTTTCTCCGCTTACCTCTTCGAAAGCCTAAAAAGAATTGTTTAAGAAGTAATCACATTGGGTGTTTTTTTGCTTAGTGACCGTGCCCCGTTCGATAAGCACTTTTATGCACTTATCATTTGATTCTGTGCAAAAAATGAAAAAACATTTCAAGACTCTTTTTCGAAAAATCTCAGAGAAAAATGTTGGTTAGCCGTTTTATCTCAGAAGTTAGCTGAAGTATTGGGGAGTTAGCCGAAGTTAGCTAAGGTTAGCTAAGTTATCCAAAGTTTAAGAAACTCAATTTTTCTCTTGGTAAAGGCTAACTTGGCTAACTTTGGATAACCTTGGCTAATTCGTGGAAAAAAGGTTGAATTAATGACTATCTTTCATGCTAACCTTTCTTATTATTAATATTCAGATTAGTATTTTCACGGTTCGATTAACATTAAAACACTACGTAAAAACAAAACTCATGCAAGCATCGTGATGACTTCATTTTTGTAGGTTCTGAGGAGGTTTAGTAGTTCCCCTGTGTCGACGTAGTTCGTTGTTTGTTTGTAGCTCAGTTTCACATCTTCAGCGAAGACCAACTCTTTTCGGGCGCGGGTTAAAGCAACATACTGTACAAGCTTTTCGTAAATGTCATTCATATTAAGGTATTTATCCTTTCGTTTGCTGATTGCATTAACAAAAATTACCACATCCGCTTCTTCACCTTTTGCAGCGTGTATTGTGTCCACAAAAAGTTTTTTAGTTAAATCAACGACCTTTTTGTTTAAAAAGTGTGCCGCTAGCACTTTTTTATCAAACTCTGTCAAATAAATCTCGTTTTCGAAATTGGTTCTTATTTTTTGTAGCACTTGCAGTACTTCAAGATTCATTTTTTGTTTTTCTTTGAATTCTGTAAGAACATAGCGAGTGTGTTTGTTTTTTGCTCTTTTTATCAGGGCGTTTATCCAGTCTGTTTCGGATAAGAATAAGCTATTCGAAAAAAGAGTTCTTGTAATAGTATCAAGGTTCTTGAGTATGTTAACAGCTTTAATTAACCCTAGCAAGTAGCTTTCAAAATATGAATGTCTTTTCAAATGGGAGTATGCAATGGAATATTTCAATGCTAATTCCATTGCTACAGTTTGTACTATGCTGTTTGTTCTTGAGAGGATTAGCACTTTGTCGCCCGATTTTGCTTTTTCAACGGCATATCTTATTGCATCTTCGAAGTTTAGTATTTTAACATCACCAATTCGATCCAAGTTTGCAGGGCGATAATTGGTAACTAGTTTCTTTGAAATCGTTAGGGCAAAGCTTTGTGCAAGCAACCAAATTTTCAACGGCAGTCTGTAACTTTTCTGGAGGGTGAATATTTTGTCGGCTTTCCATCTTGCGAACAAGCGTGGATCAGCACCTTTAAAGGAGTAAATCGACTGTAGTGGATCCCCAGCTAAGATCACATACCCAGAATCTGAAAAAGCATGCTCCAGTAAATAAAATTCAAGCAAACCTAAGTCCTGCGCTTCATCAATAATTGCAATTTTTACAGGTACATAAAATTCGTCAACGTGCTCAAACGCGGTTATTAATATGTCGTCATAATCCATTAGTCTTTTTTCTTTTTTGAACTCGAACCATTTGAGTGCAAACTTGATTTCTTTTGGGTCTTCGAGCATTCTGAGTGTATTTTCGACGTTTTGTAGTATTGGCAGATATCTTTCGATTACATACGTTATTTTATGGAACATTCTGTTTCCTTCTGCAAATGAAAAAGGGTCTTTCGAGTAATAATAACCCATTTTTGCTGCAAAGGTTGCTTGAGCGTTTTTTAAATATTTTAAATTCCTTACTGCGTCCTTATCAAAGTGATCTTTCAGAACAGAGAGTGCAAGACCGTGGAAAGTACGAAAATATTGGGCTTTCTTTGTCCTTGCGGGTATCCCAGTGCGCTCTGCAAGAACGTCGATTGCAGTGTTTGTAAACGAGACAAAGGCAATGTCATTAGTGTCAACTTTTGTAATGAGTTCTTTTTCAAGGTCTTTTAACGGAAAGGATGTGATTTCTCCTTGTGCGTATTCGATAATCTGTTGTAGTGTCGTGGTTTTACCAGTTCCTGGTGGGCCATAAATTTTCATGCGCTTCAACGTGTAATCACCTACTGTACGACTATTTCTTCAACTTGTAGTTCGTTTTCTTGTTCTTCAATAATTTGGGCTTTATTTTCGTTATTTTCAAATTGTTGTCTTTTTAACGAATTTAACAATTCGTTAAAGATTTCATCTGTTTCAGCTTGTTTCCTGTATTTCACTTGCTCAATGATCTCGTCAAGCTCCATTCCTGTTAGTGTTTCAATAATGTCACCGCGTAAGCTGTAGTAGTAAAACCCGTATTTTGTTTTGTTATTTTCTTTTTTGTTTTTGAGTTTTCGGGCTATTTTGAGGGATTTAGCTTTTGTTAACAATTTACCGAGTTCTTTTGCATCTTTAACAGCTCTCATTTTGAGGGCTGCTTCCAAGAGAAGCCGTGAAGGAATGTACAGTATCTTCACTTCCTTATTATTGATATTTAGTTTCTCAATAGCAATTGTCTTGGATGTCAACGCATTTTTATCTTCGAACACGTTTTCGGCGAGTTTTATTGCTTCAACTGCGATTTTTGCAACAATAATATGTTCGGCTTCCCTCATTACTGATGAATGCTCTGCTTTTTCCATTAGTGAATACATTATTGAAAGCACTGTATCTGTGTCAATAACTTCAATCTCGTTTCCTGAAGCTGTGTGGATTATCTTTTTGGGGAATATCAACAGGTAGTTGTTTCTTGTAAAGAATGATTCAAGTGAAATCAAGAATTCTTTGTTCACACTTTTTTCATAGCGTATTCCGTAAGTGCTCGATTTCCTGTCAATTAGTTTGTTTTCTTCAAATTCGAATGTATTGTGAATTTTTGTATCCTTTTTGAAGAAGAGAATGTATGTGCCAGACTCTTCAACGATTTTTTCAATTATCCTGGGTAGTTGTTCAAATGCGATTATTTTGTATTTCTTATTAAGTTTGTAGGCTTTTTTAAGCGCCTTTTCGAGCTTTTTAATTCTTCGGACGTCCCATGCGAGTTTCTCGCTAAGTGGGCCTCCAAAGTTTCCTTCTCTTATGTAAGTATCTTCAAAAGCTCTTAATCTGTCTTTTAGCTCTTTTAAGTCCTCTCTTCCTTCTCGGATAAATATTTCAAGCACATTTGTGAATATTTGTAGTGCCGTCTCTTTGTCAAAGTCGTTTTCTCTTAAGAATCCAGCAAATGCCAAAGAAAGTACGTGTCTCTGTCCTTCAATCCAATAAGGCCGTAAAACAGTTGCGAATTTTTCTGCAAGTACTTCTGCACGCATTTCTTCTTCATTAACTTCATCACCAAAAAGAAAGTCCTCCTCTTCATCATAGTTTTGGTGGCTTATTTTTCCTAAGTTATGCTCTTCGAGATATGCTCGTACTTTTCTGCGAGCTTCTTGAAAGTTGTTGAGTGCATTAGTGTCCTCATAAATTTTTTCAACCAGCAAAGCTATTTGCTCACCATTTTTATTTGTGTAGGACCAGTTCAATGTGTATGGTAGTCTCATAACCCGTGCTTCATCAAAAACTGCTGTGTCAATTTTAATTTCTTCACTATTGAGTTTGTGTTTTAGTACAGTAACGAGCTCTTCTTTTGCAAAATTGCGTAGTAATTCGGTGGCATCGAGCAGTTCGTTGAATTCGATAATCACTTTTAACCCACCACCCGTAAAGTACACCTCTTTTGGTCTTAAATCCAATTCTGCAAGAGTGTTCACTATCTTGTGTGCTGTACTTTTTGCGATTAAGTGCAATTTTCCTTCATCGTAAATGATTTTCTTCCCATGTGAGATGACATTATTAATGTTTAAGTCAATGTCAAGCTCGAGTTTTCGCGTGAATTTGTATGCCGTCTCTCTGTTTCCACGTGTTTTATCGTTTTTTCTTTTTAGCTCTTCGAAATCAGATTTTTCATGGGGTAAAATGCTGTAGTAAACATTTAGCTTGCGTTTATTCATCAATGCAATGTTGTAGGCAATGTGTTCAGTATCTTCAAGCACTTCATCGAGATCAATTGGTTCTCCCCAAAAAACGTCTCTTATCGGATCTTGATAAGCGAAAACAACCACAAGTTCATTTGCTTTGTCGGCGTAGTCTGCATAATAACTTTTAAGATAGCTCTCCATAAGCTTCAGAAGTTCTGTGAATTTATCGTTACCGCTCTCCTTCCAAGCTTCATTCATTATTTATCACCTTCTCTTTGTGTTGAGATTGAAGAAGACTAACAAGTCTTTGTAATTCATTTGGCCTAGCTCGTTTTGAGACCTTCAAAAAGTCTTCAAGAAAATTCTGAAACGTAGTTCTCTTTAACAGTTCCCAACTTTTGACAAACTCGGGATTCGAAACTAGGTCTTTCATTTTTTCTGGATCGTTGAGTTGGTCAGAACTTTTAGTGAAGAGAACATTGGAAACAAGAAATAACTCGAAAAGAAATCGTTCAAGTGCAGTTTCAATGACTTCTGTTCTTGTTTTGAAAATTCCCTCTTTGACAAGAGTATTTGTGACCGCATACAAGTTAACTGGAAGCTTGAGCGAGATGTTAACTCGATATTTCGAGTTGTCCTCACTCAGGGGTTTAATCTTTGTCAGTGACACGTGAGATCACCCAAGCACACTAAGTACTACTCAAGAATAAAATTAGCTCTTCAATCAATTTACACCCAAAACGAAAAGGTTAATCAAGCATGCAAGCGTAGTCAAAAGCATGAAACTAGTTAAAGAAAAGAAAATCCCTTCAGAGTTAATGGGAAAAGAAGTCATTAACGACTTATTGAAGGTCTTTCTTATGAATCCCTACCTAAAACGCCCCCATCTTATCATGAGGAAAGAAAAAGCAGAGTTTGTCGTGGATCGCACGTTTTATGTTATCCGTCAAATTACTAATGAGAGTCAACAAGATAAGACTGTTCAAATTTGTGAATATTATGGAAACCCCGAAGAAGTCCAAAAACTAAAAGAAAAAACGAATCATGAGAGTATTAATATCGGGGGAAATGAAGCAAGAAAATTCAGTCAAAAAGAGCTTAAAAAGTTATTTGAAGAGTGTTTAAAATCCAACGGAGCCATAATTAGCTTAAAAACTGAAGAGCAAGAGGCCATTATCTTCATTCCCATTCGAGAGGACCTGGAGTGGAATTGAACTTTTTTTATTTAATTCGCAAGATTAAATATTCGCCTGCACGCCACAACATAACGCCACGTGGCTCTTTTTCGACAACTTGAGGGAGGTGGTGGAAGCTTCTGGAAGACCTAATTGAAGATAAAGGAGTTTTGCTCTTTGCAAGCGACCCGAAAACCTTCGAAACAATGCTGAAGTACGCAAGAACCGCAGAAGAGGAAGTGCTGAACCTCAAAAGACTGCTCGGCTTTGCTTTCAAGGAAGAGCTTGAGAAAATTCCCGAAAAATCCGTTAAAGTACTTGCAAAGCAGGGCGCCCACATAAGGCAGGTTTACGCCCTCGAAATGGACGAAAACTACTTGGTTGAGACTTTCAAAGACGTCACGGAGCTCACAATCGTAGTTGGACTAAAAAGAGACGCGGACGTTGCAGACCTCATGAAAACTCTGCCGATGAAGGTTCTTAAAGTCGTGGGCTACGACATTGAAAAGATCGAGAAGAAGGACGACGAGATAATAATCACCTGCAGAAAGGGCAGGATGGTTTTAAGCGGCGGAATTATGCTCCACGGCTGGATCGAAGGCTTTGAAGGCTTCATCTTCTGGTCCGAGAAGTTCGAGTGACTCTCTTTTTCTTTTTTATTTTTTAGCAATGCGTTCAAAATCACGCATTCAAGGGGAAAATTTAAAAAAGCCAGTAGTAACATGAAACGGGGAAATAAAGTGGAAGCAAATTTCATTCAAATCGCATTAATATTACTCTCAATCCTATTATCCCTCACACTCACGGGTATTCTCCTTTATGCTTACTTTAAAAAAGCCAAAAACCGAGTGCTTCTCTCTTTATCAGCTGGAATCCTCATGCACGCAGTCACGTCAGCGGCTTACTACACGAGAGAACTATGGCTGGGAATCCTATCATACGCCCTCTTTACAACCCTAATCCTCCACGCAACCGCAAAATACTTGAAAACAAAAGGCAAAACACCTTCCTGCGAACTTTTTGCCTTCATAATTCCCCTCTTTGCAGTTTACTTCATCCTCCTCATCCGAATGTTCCCAAACGACAAATACTTACTCTCTCACGCGGTCTTCGGCTTCTTCGGTTTTGTACTCCTCGCAATAGGCGCAAACTTCATGAAACTGAAGGCCATTGACAAACACCACGCCTACCTCGGCATTAGTGCAGCGGGCATGGGGGGACTAATGATACTCCACCCGCTGCTATTCCTCCCAAGCTTTCAGAAACCTGCCAACTTTGCTGTTTGGGCTACTGCATACGGTGCTTTTGGGATTCTCCTCGTATTCTCCACTCTTAACCTCGTCCTCACCAAACACTTTGTCATGTCTGAGACTCCGCTCCCCATTGTTGAGCTTAAACGCCAAGTCCAGTTAATTACTCCCCAACAATATGAGACAATAAAAGAAAACCTCGAAGATTTCCCAGTTCTCGCATTTGTGCGGAGCTTGAACATTCCCGAGAAGTGGATTGCCTATTACGTGAGTACAACCCCCTCAGAAAAAAGCATTCCTCCAACTAACCTTGCCTACATGGCGCAATTAGCAAGCGATTATTTCCGAAGCCTTCAAGAAAAAGAGAGCGGTGGCGTGGTTCTCATTGATTGCCCCGAGTACTTGGCGATTTACAACGGTTTCGAGGCTCTTGTGAAGTTCCTCGCATCGCTAAGAGACATGGCGCTAATTTATGGTGGGAACCTGCTCGTGGTTGTGGAAGAGAATGCTTTCGAACCCCAACAAGCCAAAGTATTAAAGAGAGTCCTGGGAACCTAAAAATGCAAACTCACAGGATTATTTCCTTTCCCGTCAGCTCGTTGTTGATGGATTTCACAACGGTTAGCCTAATCTTGCCTTCCGCTCTTTTCACTCGGAATACTGTGGTCGCAAGCTCTTCCAAGAACGGCAGGGGGTTGAATTCAAGCCCCCCCTCCAAAATGTCCTTATTTACAAAGTGAAACGCGATTCTTCTTTTGTCTCCTAAGTGAGAAAGAACTGCATTTATCGAGATTAGCAGATCCCTTTTTGAGTCTGTGAGGAATAATGTTTTTTCAAACCCTAAAACTGGGTTTATTATTTTTCCTTGCTCAAAAAAAGAATTAGCAACTTGTGCATACTCCCTTTCTTGAATCAAAGGTTCTTTCAGGGGAACTCTCCCTACAACATTTCCCACATTCCTCACTCCACCCAATTTGATGACTAAAACATTGTTCAAAATCTCGGTGTCAATGCCTCCAAGCTCCATGTGCTGAGCGTAAATGTAAAGCGTGTCCAGAACATCATCAATGAGCACGGGGTAGTCCTTCTCCCTAAGCCCAATTTACAATGGCAGCTAACAGGTTTACAGGAGTGGTAAGGGAGTCATGCTCAATAAGCACTGTCTCACCAAACTTTAGCTTCTCAAATAATGGGGTTAATACGTTCATATTTCTCCCTCCTATTGTGAAAGATAGTGTTAAGCAAATATTTAAGGATTTTGCATGCAATCTTAATAAAACTCCTAAAAATTAGGATTTTAGGATATTTTTTGAATATTTTCTTGGTGTAACTCGCTTTAATTTCCCAAGCTTTGGCCTTTATGAAGCGAGTGAGTCAGAAATTACTTTACGACTTTCAGCTATCTTTAATATCAAAAATTTTGATATTGTTGATGGGTGGTACTCGTGAAGTTGGATGACTATTACCTAATTTACGACGTCCGTAGGGATGCCCAAAAATCCAGGGAGTACATAAGGCTCAGGGTTTACAGTACAGAGGGATTAAAGAGATTGATCAAGAGAAGGAAGATGGAGAGTGTGCAGGATTATTACGAGGCACAACTTATTGTTTTCCGCTTAACCCAGCTTCTTGCAAATAAAAAACGCTGTGGTGATGCAATGTTTCTGGTCAATGCGAACTATTGTAGGGAAGTCGGAGTGTTCACAAATGGAAGGAACTTTATCGTGGCAGTTCCAATTCTTGAGGGGAGGGAGGTTAAAAAGACTCTCATACAGCTTTTGGAGTTTATTTAAGTAACAAAAAATAACGCATTTTCAATGGCCACCCGACTAATCTCGAATTTCCTTACGAAGTTTGAACATTTATGAGCAAAGTGAACTGGGGCAGGAAGAGATATCACGGCATCCAAGTATGTGGTGTAATTAAGTCTTTGCAAATAAATCAAATAATGGAGAAGATTCCTAGGAAGAGTCTCAGGACCTCTGATGTAACCGTCCTTTGAGTAGTAGTATCCCCTCACTGTGTATGGCCTTGCGTAAGATGTACCTTTTTGAATATTCATTCCTTTATGACCTAAGACGACATACTGGGTAAGATTGCCAGAAGGTAGGGAGGTGTAACTAGGGAGAAACTTTTTATGTTTCCATATTCGTATTCCTGTATCCTTTATTATTTCAACCCCATTAAGTGTTACACCTGAGTTTCCAAATTCCTCAAATATCCCTGATTCGAGGATTGTTGAGAGATCTTCTCTCTCAGAAATAGTAAAGAACCCATCTCTTGCCAGAAGAATGCCAATTTCTTCAGAATTCCTATTTTTTAGTTCTTTTTTGACCTGAGGAGCACTAAACAACTCTTGAAAGACTTCAAATAGGTTTACAGTTTCTTTATTGTTTGTGTTTTGAGAAATCGCAAATCCTCCTTTGGGAATGCCATTCGGAGTCATTAATACCACACTAGCAGCTACTCCTCTTTGGGTTGCTTCATACTGCCTTGTTACATCAATGCCCAAAATAAGGTCATACTTTGGAGATATTACTTCAGGATTTAAGGAATACATGTAAACTCCTAGCTTTGGTGCAGTTTGAAGAAGAGCTGAATAGCTCTTGTAATTATCATCCAACCCACTTTCGTTTATTCCTTGAATTGCAACTCTTAAGTTAGGCTTTTTAAGGAGATACGACCTCATTTTGTGAAATTTTACAATGTTTTTATCTTTAGGTAAGAGTGTTAAAAGCAAAAATGTATCACTTTGATCCTTCTTCATACTTTCAAAATCTTCAATAATTTTTTCTGAATACTTATCAAGAGCCGAAGTCGTCTGTAGTTCCTTCCATACTCCTTTCTCCAAGGGCCTGTCAACTATTTCAGCACCATTTTTGAATGCTTTTCCATAAACACCCTCCTTCAAGCTCAAAACACGTTTGTAAAATATTGATCGTTTGAGTTTTCTTTCCAAATGCTCGGGGTAATAAAGGAGAATCTTTAAACTTCCTTTGTGATTTACAAAAGGAATAAGATCTTCCCTAAATGTCTCTTTAGTTAAAAGCAATCCTCTTACACCCCAGCCAAATATGGGGCCTTTTTCTGTTTGTGCCATAAGGATATTTTTGATCTCTGGCAGTCTCGTCACATAAGGAGACGTGCTTTTGAACTTCAAGACAAATTCTGCTTTTTTCACAGCATTAGCGTAATTTTTCACAACATCTTCTTCTTGTTTATTAAATAAAATTGACTCAAGTTTCGGGTCAATTATTAATTCGCTATTTAATTCGGTAAAAATAAACAAATCTTGCAAGTATGAAGAAAATCTCGCTTGGTATTTACTGAAACTACTTCTGGAATACTTGCTTTTTGGCACTGCTAGTATCACGTACTTTGCGTCCAAGGGGCTTTTAGCAGGATTTAAAGATTTTATTGATTCCTCAATTCTTAAATAGGCATTTCTTTCTTTGATTCTGGTGGAATTTTTCAGTTGGAGTAAGAAGTCATAAGCTTCTTTGTCTTTTAAGATTTTAACAATGTATGAAAAAACGCTATTGCTCTTAATTTTAGGGCTTTTTATTTTTATTTCCTCTTCATTTTGAACATGCTCTTCAATCAGCGCCATAACTTGGTCAAGGCTTTTTTCTGGTAGTTCCCATAATTTTAGTGTTTCAGTTTCTGAAGAATATTTAATAGCAACATAAACAGATTTTTCATTAAATCCAACAACTTTTATTTGTGGAGTTTTTATTCTTCTTATTCGCACCCCAATATCAGGATTTTCAAGAAAACCCTGTATTTTAGCAGAGTCCACGTAAGCTTTGAGCTTCTTTCCAAGTATTTTCTTCACATAAGCAGACATTAGCGAGATGGCAGTTTTTTGAGGATATTTCGATATTTTAACAGGCAAAAGTGACATTGGTCGAAAATCCTTAATCCTTGCTAAAAAGTTTAGCTTATCATAAAAGAAATAATAGTAGTACTCTCCGTCTGAATACTTTATCAGGAGCTTTTTGTTCAATTCGTCTTTTAATTCTTCAGGAAGATGTTCATAAGCTTCTTTTTTGCTTGAATACGGATAAACTTCAAGTTGTAGGATTTCATGGCTTATGTCTTCGGGAAGCTCCAATACATTCCATCCGTCCCATCGAAACCAGAAATTTGTATCCATCTTCATCTCGTTGCCCTCATTTAATTCCTGGTAAAGGGGAAGTACTTAAGTTTTTTCTTTCGTTAATTACTGGAATACTACTATTTCGTTAATGATTATTCATAAGTTTTTTCAGAAATTATTTAAGTTTCCAGAATGAATTACGATGTGAGGTGCTTCGATGAGTCGGGACGTGAATACGTATCAAAATACGTATTCTGTACACAGAAGAGCATTGAAGCGGAAAGTAACTCTTTCTGTCCGTGCCGATTTGGTGGATATGGCGAAGGAGAGGGGCATTAATATGTCAAAACTGCTTGAAGAGGCGTTAAAAGAGGAGTTGGGGGTCTGGAGCCCGTTTAATGGTAGCCCCGCGGGGATTCGAACCCCGGTCGCGGGATCCAGAGTCCCGCATGCTTGGCCGCTACACCACGGGGCTATGCCCGATGTTAAATTAAGCGAGGTATTTATAAATCTTACCTTTTTCTTTTGAAAGCCTCGCCCTTCAGGGCGGGGATGCAGTAATCGAGAAACCGGCCAGAGAGCAGGAAAGCAAAAGAATGTT
>LDZQ01000599.1_pt1 | contig 28508 bp, 42 predicted proteins | sample 615361 | NCBI WGS metagenome assembly LDZQ01 (sample SAMN03408297, study PRJNA278302) | terrestrial metagenome | isolation source: oil reservoir sample I2 | place: USA: Alaska, North Slope, Ivishak formation | collected 2013 | reverse complement strand
GGCCTTGAAATTCCAACGTAGCAGTCTCTCCTGCACGAATCCTCTTTCAGCTTCTCAATAACCTTGTACAGCTGGTCAACCTTAACATCATCTCTATCGCAGTACCTTGCCCTCTCCGCGTAGGTGTACTCCTCACCCTCTTTCAGAATGCTCCGTCTGACCTCACCGTCAAGCTTTGCGGCGTGCATTATGTAATCGTGTGCATACTCAATCCCGTACTTCTCCGTAAAAGGTGCTTTGTCGTGAAGCTTGTTTTCCTCTGGCTTCTCTACTTCCAGAAAAAGCCTGTGAACGAAAAGGCTTTCCTCCTGCCCTTCGAAGATGTCCCCCCACTCGGTTCTCTTTTTCTTTCCGTTGGTGTATATTGTTTCGAGTGCCGAATGCCACGCCGAGGAAATGTAGTCCTCCACCAGATGCGTTCCGAGCTCGTGGTAGCCGTAGGTTTCTCTCAACTTACCTGAATAGGATAGAGCCCTTTCAACGTCCCTCTCGTAGAAGTGTGGTACTGCTATTAGCATCCCGATGCTCCCCTCCTCCATACCGGTTTTCCTGCATATCGTTTCGAGAGCCTCAACGAGGAAGTCGAAGTTGTGTTCAAAGTAGCTCAAACACTCCATCGACCTTAGGAAGGCCGTAAGATGGAGCTTCTCGTGAAAAATGAACGAAATTTCAGTAATAGCTGCGGGATTTCTGCAAAGATGGTCTTTCGGATACCAGAGCGGTATGGAAGCTCTTCTCGTGTGGGGAGATTTTCTGAGCTTCTCAGCAGCACTTTCTACGCACCTTGACAACCTTTCGCTGTATTTCTCCCCGCAGACGTCGTAATCGAACTCGAAACCGAAGGAGGTTGGTTCTTCAACCACAACCATCGTCGGCTTTGACAGTCTGTAATCGCCAAACCTCGACCTGCAAGTTTCCCCACCAATAACCTTGGATACAAGCATTTCCTTTGCTTCCTCAGGAGTCTTCGTCAGAATCATCAACATCCATTTCCGGAGAAAGTTAAAAAGCTTGCCGTGAAAGAAAGTTTTATCTGCCATACTGAAACGTTTCAGCATGGCCAAACAGATGGAAAAAAAATCAGCAAGACTGCTCGCCTTCCTTCTCGCTCTGATTATGATCGGATCAGTGTTTGCGTACATGCTTCGTGGCGGGAGTGCGGAGCACAGAGAGGTCGTTTACAGACTGGACGATTTTAGGGAGTACGTAAACTGGACTCCGGCTGATCCTGTTTACGTTCAGTACTACAACCTCTCCTACACATCCAAGCTAGGAAGCAAGGACCCGCTTGCCAGTATGGTAACCACTGACCTGCAAAAGCTGTTGATTCCGGCCATATTCAGCAGACAGGTTCTTGAAGTCACCAGAGGGATTTCACAGGTGATGATAGTCGATTTTGGAGAAACTGTGCCCCTTTACTTTGTCGATGCTGGAATGAGCAAAATCTACTTCGCCAAGGAGGACGAAATAAAGCACGGAAACTTCACTCTACAGGTCAGAAGGCCTGGAATTGCCCTCGTAAGCGAGCTTTCTCCTCTGGTAGTGGGTTACAAGCCACTCGTTGAGAAGGCCGTCGATACGGTGGAGGGGAACTATCCGAGCTTCGGAAACAAGACCTACAGCTACCTGTCCCGCATAAACGGGAGCTTCGCCTACGCCTTCTTTGCGTACGGGGATGTTGTTAAGCAGTGGATAAGAGTGGGCAACGAAAGTCCGGCGGACTTCTTCTTCGAAGGTTACAGGTACAACTTCAACAACAGCAGCTACGAGAAAGTTTGGGCAATGCACTTTGAAGGAAACTACTTCTTTGGAGGAATGAACGAGTCTGAGAAGAACTTTGAGTACTACAAGGTGCAGAATTTCGGCGACGGGTTGAGCGTTGCGGTAATGGAGGACAAGAACTTCACGAAGGTTGTAAATGCCAGACCAAACATTCTGACCTGGCAGATATCCTTCAACAACACGCAAAATGAGGGTTGAAAAGGGCAAAACCGCAATAGCGAAGGGGAGAGTAAGGATAAAGGGGGAGGCGGAGGTCTGCGGAGCCTCCATTTCCGAATTTTTCACAGAAAAGTTCGTTCCAATTTACTGCCTCGACGACTGCGAAATTTTGGTTGAAGGAGAGTGCAGAATAGTTGACGGCTGCACCATACCGGAATCATGGAAAAAGCTGGCTAAAAGGGATTGGGAGGTTCTTTTCCTCTACGGCGGAGTTGATGTCGGAAAGAGCACTCTTGCAACGTACCTGGCCAACAAGTTGGGAGGTTGCTACATCCTCGACCTGGACATCGGGCAGTCCGAGCTTCTCCATCCCGGAGCGATGGGGTACGGCTTTGCCAGAAACTGCGTGAACCTTTCGCAGGCGGAGTACATCAACGGCTACTTCGTCGGAGTGATTTCACCGATGGGAAAGGAGGTAAAGTGCATACGAGGTGTTGCAAGGCTATGGGGAGAGTTGAAGAAGCTTGAGGGCAGGAAGATAGTAAACACAACAGGCTGGGTGAGGGGGGCAAGGGCTCTGGACTACAAGCTCGCCAAGCTTGAGGTAATCAATCCGGATATCGTTGCCTCCTTTGAAGATGCAAATTTAGAGGACTGGAACGTATTCAGAGTCGAGAGCGGGGAAGTTGTGGAGAGAAGCAGGGAGGAGAGAGCAAAAATCAGGATGGAGAAGTACCGAAGGGAGCTTGAGGGCTCAAAGCTTGTGGTGGTTGACAAATCAAGGGTTTCGGGAAGGTTCTTCAACGGAAAAAACATAGTCAAGGACTTCATTGAGGACGTGCTCGAAGTTAGGGTTAAGGAGGTAAGGAAGGGTGAGGACTTCCTGCTCATACTAACTGAGGAGAAAATTGAGGTTGACAGCAGCATAATTAAATCGCTCAAGATGCTGTACGAGGTTGAGGACGTTTACGTTGTGGCGATGGAGGAGCTTGAAGGCCTCGTCGTTGGGATTTACAGAGGAAGCAAGTATCTGGGACTGGGAGTCGTGAGGGAGTTCAGAGGAGAGGAGTTCGTAATTGAAACCAGGCACACCGACTTCGACAGAATTGTTTTAGGCGAGTTCGGAATCGCTCAAGGGAAGGAATATATGCTGAGACTTCCGTGACTCGGTTATGGAGCTAACTCTGAAAACAGCTAAGAGGGTTGAGATTATCGACATAACTGACCAGGTTGAGAGGTGCGTTGAAAGTAGAGACGGATTGGTTTTGGTCTACACACCCCACACAACCACAGCCCTCGTAATAAACGAGGGGGAGAGGGGGCTTCTTGAAGACATTCTCGAGTTCATGGAGAAACTCGTGCCCTACGGGAAGGGATATAAGCACGATAGGATAGACAGCAACGCTGATGCCCACCTCAAAGCCACGCTTCTCGGAAACTCCGTTGTGGTTCCTGTGGAGAGCGGAAAGCTTGCACTCGGAACGTGGCAGAGAATTTTATTTCTCGAATTCGACGGTCCAAGAACGAGAAGAGTGATTGTGAAGGCGCTATGAAGGACAGGCAGGATTACTACTACTGGAAGGCGAAGAAGGAAGGTTACAGGAGCAGGGCAGCATACAAGCTATTGCAGATGAACAGGACGTTCAAGCTCATCAGGGAGGGGGATTTGGTTCTTGACCTCGGAGCTACGCCGGGCGGCTGGAGTCAGGTTGCCGCTCTTTTGGGAGCGAGAGTCGTTGCGGTTGACATCAACCCCATGAAACCTCTCGAAAACGTAACTTTCATTCGAGGGGACATAACTCTCCCGGAGACTCTTGAGAAAATCAGGGAAATTTCTCCAGACTACGATGTCGTGATGAGCGACGCCTCACCGAAAATCAGCGGAAAGTGGACTATCGACCACCTGAGGTCTATCGACCTGGCAAGGGCGAGCTTCAGCATCGCAAAGGAGGTTCTCAAGCCCGGAGGTAATTTCGTCGTCAAGGTTTTTCAGGGTGAGGAGATTCAGAAATTTTTCAATGAGCTCAAGCCCCATTTTAGATTTAAAAAGTTCCACAGCCCTCAGGCCTCAAGGAAAAGGAGCGCCGAAGTCTACTTCATCGGGAAAAGATTCAGGAAAATTTGAGGAGCAGCTTCCACTCCTCCTCTATCCTCCTCTCTATCTCCTCTATGTCCTCTCTGCTCAGATGCTGAAACCTACCCTGACTGAGGTACTCCTCCAGCGGTATCCTTTCCGACCCATCTGCGTACTTCCTGCTCGGTGGGGAGAGGGTAAGCTTACTGTCGTACTCCCAGAGAATCCAGGCTCCACTCATCACGGCTTTTCTCGCAACCTCAACCGTCTTCTCGCTGGGAAATCTCCAGCCCGGAGGGCAAGGAGCGTGGACGTGCAAAAACCTGAAACCATCCTTTTTACCCGCAATCCTGAACTTCCTCCTCAAATCGTGAATGTAGCCGACCGAGGCTGTAGCAACATAGTCGACCTTGTGAGCCAGCATCACCAGTGCGAGGTTCCTCCTGTCCTCAGTTTTCCCTTTAGGGGAAGTTGTTGTTTTCGCCTTCCAGAAGGTGCTGAGGCTCGACTGAGTCCCGGTGTTCATGTACGCCTCATTGTCAACAACAACAGTGAGAATATCGTCCTTCCGCGTTGCCGAAGCGCTTAGAGCAGCAAAGCCGATGTCTGCAGCACCATCCCCCATCCAGGCAACAACAGTAGCATCAACTCCGAGTTTCTTGTAAGCCTCGCTGAGCCCGCATGCAACGGAGTGGGTGGATGCGAAGGGAACGTGCACTACGGGGCATTTCATAGCGGACTTTGGATGCAGGCCGGCAATCACCGTCGAGCAGCCGGCTGGAATTACGAGAACTGGATTCTCTATCTCGCCTAAGCAGCGCATCGCCATCGATATCGGGCATCCCTGGCAGCTCGCATTTCCCGGCAGAATCATATCAACCACTCCACATCCGAGAGTTTACCATCAGCAAATCTTTTCAGGCAGGAGTAAAGCTCCTCAACTGTCGGATACCTACCCCCGATTCCCGCAACAACGTTTACGTTCTCAACACCGCAAGCAGCAACCTCTACCGAGAGAGTTCCTCTGAGGTCTGTATTTGCCCTGTCAACGACGAGAACTTGAGATGGGAGGCTTTTAACGGCTTTCTTGGGGAACGGTCTGATGAATTTCAGCCTCAAAACACCCATCTTCACCCCCTCTTCCCTAAGCATGTCAACAGCATCCTTCACGTCACCGCTCAACCCACCCGTCACAACCACAGCGTAATCGGCATCCTCCAGCCTGTATCTCTCAACCAAACCTCCATATTCTTTTTCTATCAGCTCCGCAGAATTCTCCAGATCCTTTGCAAGGTCGTAACGTGCCGTCATTCTTGCCTCACCAAACGTAACGGCATTCAACGCCACATCCATACCCGGCAGTATTCTGTAGGCCTGCTTTCTCGGCGGGATTTCAACCTCCCCCACCTCAACAACCTCGGCGGTGTGACTCATCGTAAACCCGTCTATGGCAACGGCAACTGGGATATTCACCTCCTCGCTCAGCATGAAGGCGTTCAAGGTCATGTCAAACGCTTCCTGGGCGTTCTCCGCAACGCTGATAATCCACCCCAAGTCTCGCATGGCCATCAAGTCCAGGTGGTCTCCGTGAATGTTCCAGGGGGCACCGATGGACCTCGCTGCCAGAGCCATCACTATTGGCAATCTTGAGCCAGCCGCCCACCAGCACATCTCGTACATGTAGGCGAGGCCGTGGCTTGAGGTTGCTGTGAAAACCCTCGCTCCAGCTGTTGCAGCTCCGATGACCACACCCATCGCTGAGTGCTCGGACTCAACCCTCACAAATCTGGAGTCGAGTTCACCGCTATCAACCATCTCCGAAAGCTTCTCTACGATTGGTGACTGAGGGGTTATTGGGTAAGCAGCAATAACGTCAGGTTTTGCCAGCTTTACTGCCTCAGATATTGCCTCATTGCTGGTCAGAAGCTTTTTCATTCCTCCGGCACCATTACAATCGCCTTCTGCCTGCATACCTCCCCGCAAACTCCACACCCCTTGCAGAACCTGTAGTCGATTCTGGCAAAAACATCCACCTGAATTACCCCTTCAGGGCAGTAGTAGAAGCATTCCTTACAGCCTGAGCACTTTTTCTCGTCAACAACTGGCCTAAGGATTCTCCAGCTCCCCGTTTCGCCGGCAGATCCAGCTGTGGACTTGGATATCAGCGAGTCTAAACGCATTCGACCACCCTGTAGGCCTCCTCTGCGGCCTTCACACTTCTATCAGCCTTATCACCCAGCTCAAGCCTTATTGCCTCCAGAAGGCACCTGAGGTCGAGGTCCAGGGCTTTCGCTGCAGCACCCGCCATGGCCGGGCCTAGGATCGGCCAGCCAGCATTTACAAGCCCGTACCTTCGGGTTATCTCAGTTGCATCGAGCGCGAAAACGTTTCCGTGACCTGTGAACGAGGAGCCGTTGCAGTTAACCACAACGGTTTCAGGATTACCATTAAAGCTCAATTTTAAGTCAAAAAGAATAACAACGTCAGGGTAAGTAATCGGGCATTTTCTCCTTATTCTTTCGTCAGAAATTCTTAAAAAAGCCCTTACCTCCGCTCCCCTTCTTTCAGGGCCAAACTGCGGCATTGATTGGCTGTAGTAACCCTGTAACATTGCAGTCGCTGCGAGAATCCTTGCCGCAGTAACGCCCCCCTGGCCTCCTCTGCAGTATATTGATATTTCCAAAAGCATAGCGGATACAGAACGGTAGCAGATATAAAAATTTACGGTTCTGCCTTTTCCCTCTTTGGAAGAGCTTTGTTTATCTCCTCAATCAGTTCCTCGTCGCTCTTTCCCTCCGGGTCTATTCCGAGGTCCCTCGCTATTTTCTCAAGCTTCGCCCTTTTCTCGTCTTTGGTGTATTTACCTTCCCTCAGCTCCCTTTCAAACTGCCTGAGCTCCATTTCCGCTTCTTTCTGAGCTTTCTTGAACTCTCCCATGCTCCTTCCAAGACTTCTGGCTACTTCTGGCAGCTTGCTGGCTCCAAACAGCACAAATATTATCAGCAGTATCAGCAACCATTCCTGCCCGCCCGGAAACAGTTGCATGTACACCAAGTTCATCATTCTGCCTTCACACGCAGAAAATATAAGGTTTTGGTGTGAGACTGCTGAGGCAGCATCGCAATATAATGATGAAAAGGCAAATATTAAATGTTCCTGTTGGGAGAGGCTTCATGGACTTCGAGCTTACACAAGAGCAGAAGGATATTAAAAACGCTGCCAGAGAATTCGCCGTAAATGAGTTTACAAAGGAGAGGGCCGAGGAATACGACAGAAATGAAGAGTTTCCCTTCGATTTGTGGAAAAAGGCGTGCGAACTCGGCTTCATAGGCGTGCACTTCCCCGAAGAGTACGGCGGAGCGGGAATGGGTGTTCTCGAAAACATACTCATCGTAGAGGAGTTCTGCAGGGCGGACAGCACAATCGGGAGTGCCATAATCCTCTCTGACTTCTCTTCAGAGGTTGTAATGAGGTTCGGCAGTGAGGAGCAGAAAAAGGAGGTTCTGCCGAAGGTGGCGGGTGGTAAAGCTATCACCGCCGGATGCTACACCGAGCCTGAGGCGGGTAGCGATTTGACGGCAATCAAAACCAAAGCTGAAAAAGATGGAGATGAGTGGGTTATTAACGGCTCCAAGACCTTCATCACAAATGGCACCATCGCGGACTACTACGTTGTGCTGGCAGTAACTGATCCAAACGCGCAGCCACGCTACAGAGGATTTACCACCTTCCTTGTTAAGAAAGACACTCCTGGACTGAAGACAACAAAAATTGGAGGAAAGCTGGGTATAAGGGCCTCGCCGACTGCTGAAGTCGTATTCAAGGACGTGAGGGTTGATGATTCAGCGGTTATAGGGCAGCTCAACAGAGGATTCTACCAGGTTCTCGAGTTCTTCGATGAGAGCAGGATTGAGATTGCCGCTCAGGCTCTGGGAATTGCCCAGGGTGCTTTCGACAGGCTTGTCAACTACGTAAAGCAGAGGAAGCAGTTCGGGCAGCCGATTGCTGCGTTCCAGGCTTTGCAGCACAGAATCGCCGACCTGAAAACGCAGCTTGAGGCTGCGAGATTGCTGATATACAAGGCAGCATGGAACTACGACCAGGGCAGAATCGATCCCGGGCTGACCTCTATGGCGAAGTACTACGCAGGAAAGCTTGCCGTCAAGATCTGCGATGAAGCGGTGCAGATGCACGGAGGCTACGGATACATTGCAGAGTACGAGGTGGAGAGGTTCTTCAGGGATGCCAAGATTACCGAAATATACGAGGGGACGAAGGAAGTGCAGCTAAACACGATTGCGAGAGACATTCTCGGCAAGTTCAGATAGCTTTTTATATATTCTCCATCACATTTTTTTAATGCCAAAAAAGCTCGTACTCGTAATCGACAGGGACGATGATTTGGGTCAAAAGGCCGGTATATCTTCGCCCGTTATCGGCAGAGACAACATTGTATCCGCTGCAGTAAGGCTCGGAACCGCCGATCCCGAAGATTCTGACGTCAACGCCATGTTTGCGGCAATAAAAATTTACGATGAACTCAAAGGAAGGGGAGAGGATGTTGAGGTGGTTGTTGTTTGCGGAGACAGGAGCGTTGGTGTTGTCTCCGACTCGAAGATTGCCGAGCAGCTTGACAGAGTTGTTCTGAACCTCAGACCGTCAAGCGCAATAGTCGTAACAGATGGCTCGGAGGACGAGTTCGTCCTTCCAATCATATCCTCAAGAGTCAAGATCGATTCCGTTCACCGCGTTGTTGTGAGGCAGAGCAGGACGATAGAAAGCACATACTTCCTCATCAGAAGGATGCTTAACGACCCGAAAATTGCTAGAATCACCCTTGCACCCCTTGGAATGATATTCCTCGTTTACTCAATATTTCTCGTCATGCAGCATCCCGAATGGGGGCTCGGTGGCATAATATTCTTCCTCGGTGTTTACTTCATGGTAAAGGCTTACGGATGGGAGCAGAACATAGCGAACCTCCTGGAGACAGTTCGAGTTTCTCTGGTTGAGGGGAGGCTCTCCTTCATATTCTACGTCACCTCTGCGATACTTCTTATAATAAGCATCGTCAATGGCTTCAACGCCGCCGTCAACATTGCTGATGCAGCTCAGGCAATTTCCAGCTTTATCTTTTACAGCACGTGGTGGTTCGTGCTTTCCGGGATATTCGCACTTCTTGCGAGGGCTGCCGATGCCTACGCGGAAAAAAGGAGAGTTTCGAAGTACTTCACGATAATCTTTCTTCTGATTGCCTTCGGTCTGATTGTCTGGGCCTCAGCAGCCTACGTACTCAATCCAGAGGCACCCAACGCATTGCAGAACCTTGCGGGAGCGATTGTCGGAGCGATACTAATCGCTGCAATAGGCGTTTTCACGCTGAAGAGACTCTAAAGCTTCTTGCAGCCTTCCCAATTTTTCCTTTCCCTTGAGAAGCTTCTCGTTCGCCCACCTAACAACATAGGATAGATAGGCGTCATCGACGAGCATTAGGCCCTTCTCAGCAACTGGAAGCTCAATTCTTTCGAGAGAGGCTATTTCAACAACGTAATTGCTAAGAGAAATAACTCCACTTCTTCTGAAACCGGCGGTATTTGCCGCATTCATGAGCAGCTTCGCAGCCCCAATATCCCTGCAAGCAACGTGAATGATTGGCGGGTACTGAATTAGCCAGGCAACTTTTCTGCTCCTCAACGCTGCCTCTGCTACTTCGCTGACTTCCACGCCTTCATGCCACTTGCCCAGAAAAAAGGAGCTTGCTTTGTCTCCAGGCTTCTCAAGGTCGACGACTGCTATTCTCCCACTGCAGCTTGAAAGAGTTACGAAGTCATCAAAAGAGTTGATCAGGTCGAGAAGCTCAACTATATCAAAATCGACCTTCCTCTGATTCTTTGCCTCGAGGTAACCTCTGAGCTTTTCCTTCTTAAATTGCTCCCACATCACTTCTTGGCCAAAGTGGAGAGGTACGCAAGATAGGCATCAAGCTGAATCCTCTCGTTCGCCCCCTCCGTCAGCCTGAAATCCACCTCTCCAAGCTTGTCGATAAGCTGAACCTTCAGGCTGTCCTTTATGGGCATCGAAATTATCTCTCTGAAAAGCTGCGCAACTATATCCTCACCGCTCATCCCGTACTCCACCATCAGCCTGTCCAACAGCTCTCTCGCCTCCATGAAGTTACCCTTCAACGCCGTCTGGATTAACTCCGTCATCTCCTCAGGCCTTGCTGTTGCGGTTATCTGGTATATCGTATCCGCATCAACAACCTCCCCAATTGCTGCTGCACCCTGAAGGGCGTTTATGGCCTTTCTGAAGTCCCCTCCTGAGATGTATATCAGAGCCTCAAGCCCGTCCTCTGTAATCTTCACACCCTCTTTCTCGCAAATTTCAAGCAGCCTTTTCTTCATCGCCTCCTTGGGCACCGGCTTGAATCTGAAAACCGCACATCTGCTCTGAATGGGCTCAATTATCCTGCTAACGTAGTTGCAGCTCAAAATAAAACGGCAGGATTTTGAGTACATTTCCATTGTTCTTCTCAAGGCTGCTTGAGCGTCGGCAGTTAGTGCATCAGCCTCGTCGAGGAAGATTATCTTGAAGGGAGCGCCTCCTATGGGGGCCGTTCTCGCGAATTCCTTGATTTTGTGCCTTACAACATCAATTCCCCTCTCATCACTCGCGTTCATCTCTATAAAGTTGTCCCTCCAGTTTTCCCCGAACAGGTCCCTCGCCAGAGCTATTGCTGTTGCCGTCTTACCAGTTCCAGGAGGTCCGGAAAAGAGGAGGTGAGGTATATTTTTTCTTTCAACATACCCTTTAAGCCTCTGTATAACTTCATCCTGCCCCACGACTTCATCAAGAGTGCGCGGGCGGTACTTCTCAACCCAGATTTCGAAGTTCTCCATCGAAGTTTTATTAATTATGGTTGCATAAAAACTCTACGTTCCAGCCTGGGTGTTTCCTCAAAACTGACGGAGAAACCGATTTTCCTCAAAAACTCATAGGATTTTTTCCCACTCCCGTGCATCATCAGCTCAAGAAGGTCGCTCTCGTCATCGATGTCAACGGAGGAGTAAAAGGAGTCGAAGATTTTTGCCTTCATCCCCATTTTGCGGGCCATTTCCAGATGCTTGAAAAAGCTGCCGAAGTGATAGGAAACTCTAAACCCCCTTTTCCTCACGAGAAGCATGTTCGTACCCCCCTTCCTTCCCGGAGCAACTACAACATCGCCCTCTGTTTCGAAGAACCTCTTCAAAACCTCCTCACTGAGGAGAGGGAGGTCGGACATTATCACCGCAAGAGGAGCTTCGTCCATTACCTTATTAACGGTTGTGTTCAGGTCTGAGGTGTCAACAACAACCTCCACCCCTTTAACGTCCAACTCTGAGGGGCACACAACTTTGATTTCCCCGAATGGTTTGGCTGCATCAATTACGTCAAGGAGCATGAGCCTTGCAAGCTCCTTTCTCTCTTCCTCGCTGAGAATGGAGGAAAGCCTCGATTTGGGGTTGTTAGCCTTAAAAGGGATGAGAATCCTCATGAAAAGATTCTCTCAACCAGCCACTTAGAATCAAACTTCACAAGGTCGTCGTACTCCTGGCCCACACCGAAGAAAAGCACGGGTTTCTTGGTTACGTAGCTGATGGAGATTGCTGAACCTCCCTTGGGGTCGGCATCGAGCTTGGTTAAAATGCTCCCGTCAATTCCTACCGTTTCTGCAAACATTCTCGCTCTCTCAACAGCATCGTTTCCGGCAATGCTCTCATCTACAAATATAATCAGGTCCGGCTTCGTCACCCTCTTTATCTTCTCAAGCTGGTCGAGGAGGTTCTTCTTTGTGTGCATTCTGCCTGCTGTGTCGGCAAGCACAACGTCTATGCCTTTACTCTCCGCATGCTTTATCGCATCGTAAATAACCGCTGCTGGATCAGAGCCGTGCTTGTGCTTTATCAGCTTAACACCGAGCCTTTTCGCGTGTTCTTCAAGCTGCTCTATCGCTCCCGCCCTGAACGTGTCCCCTGCAGCGAGAACGACTGAGTAGCCCTGCTTTATCAGCCTGTTCGCAACCTTAGCGATTGTTGTCGTTTTTCCTGTGCCGTTAACACCGACAAAGGCTATAACCACCGGCTTTTTCTCCTTCAGCTTCTCCTTTATGAACTCATCAAAATCAAACCTGTTTTCGTCGAGAATTTCAAATATTATTGACCTTAACTCTTCCATAACAATGTCGGATAGCTTTTCGGTCAGCTTTTTCCTCCTGCCGACCAGTCTGCTCTTTAGGGCTTCGGATATTGCGTCTACAACCTCAAATGCAACATCACTCTCAAGGAGAATCTCTTCAAGTTCTTCAAGAATTCCCTCTACCTTCTTTTCATCAATAACTACTTCTCTGCTTATTACAAGTGCGGCAACTTTGTCTTTCAGCCCTACTTTCTTCTCCTCCACTTTAGCTTCTCTTTTCTCCTCAGCCTCTTTCCTTATTTCTTCAATTTCCTCCTTCTCCTCCTCTATCTTTTTCCTCAAACCGCTTAGCTTCTCCTTGAGAGCCTTGAACATTCAATTCACTCCTTCTGCTGTCTCGCAGCAAGCTCCTGCTGGATTCTCTGAGCTTGCGAGAGAACCTGCTGGAGCATCGATGTCATTTTCTCCTGATTCTCCTCAATCTTTTTTATTCTGTTCTTAACGAATTCTATGGCCTCTCCTACCTCCCTTTCGACAACAACACCGCTGCCTATGTCAACGAGCATTTTCTTGCTGTTTTTCACGTCAACGTAGGCAAAAACGCCTCCCCCGAGGTTCATCAACGCCTCAACGCTAGTGTCTATCGATTCGAAAAATTCCAGCGTTTCAAGAGTTTTTCTGTACTCGTTTTCGAGGATTTCAAGCTCCATGAGCCTTCTCTGAAGCGCTTCTGCCTCCTCCTGCAGTATCTGCAGAGTCGCAATTTTTTCCTGAACTTCCTTCTCAGAGCTCATGCCTGCTTCACTTCCTCAATCTTTATGAGGTTTCTCTTAACCTTGTGATTGCTCCCGATTAGAGAATACACCTTCTCAAGCGCGTATCTCTCATTGTTCGCCTCAACAACTTTCGTGAACTTCTGCCAGCCTTCCAGAGTCTTAAACGCTCCTCTAACCTCAAACTTCATGTTACCACCTCACGGGAATAAAGCCTCCTCAACAATGCCCAGCTCAAAGCCTGTTGTGTCTCTACCCACAACATATCCTTTTGAGTTGGCTACAAGGCCCGAACCAACCATATCCGTTCCGAAGTTAACGGTTCCGGTTAAAACTTCCACTCCCGCCACCTCTTGCAGCTTTTTCGCCTCCCACTCGTTTATGTTGGGATTTGCAAGCCCACCCCTGTTCGTCACCACCGCAGCCATGCCGACGGTCTTTATACCCCCCACCGTCCCCTTGACAAGCTCTATGTCCATAAAGTCGGCCACCTTCTCCACCACACTGCTCTCCATTTCAGGGTTGGCAATCCCACCCCTATCGTTTATCAGCAGATTGTTTCCGAAGCAGGTCATTGGAGTCTCAATCACCAGCACATCAAGACTCTTCTCAAGCTCCCTGAGCTCACTGGAGAGGACCTGATCACTAACCACTGCCCCCCTGCTGTTCAAAGCCATCATCGCCCCAACAAGCTCGGAACCGGCTATTTTTGTAACGATAACATCAACATCAAGCTTCTCCTGAATGGCGTCAATCAGAGGCTCGTGGTTTACCCCCACTACTGCATACTCCTCAGACACCTTGGCGTAGAGTCCAATCAGCGGATTGCCGTTAACAGCAACTTTCATTCACGCGAGCTCAACTTCCACTATTCCGTCGTCGAACTTCACAGCCCTTACTCTTATCTTTGTTGGTGGTTTTTCCGCTCCTCTCTCCCAGATTTTCTCGTTAACAGCGGTGTCAATTTTCACGTTCTCTGGCTCTACCTTCATGTGCCTGCTGAGGAACTTCCTGACGTACTTTGCAGCTTTCTTCGCTCTAAGCCATCTCGGATAACTCTTCATCTTGTGCCTGAGCCTTATTGAATAAACCCTCTCAACGACGACCTTGGCCATTGCCCTCACCTCACACCTTCAGCTTGCTCCTCCTCCAGTGCCTCCTCTTGGGGCTTCCGAAGACGCTCCTCTTGGTTTTCACAGTAATCCAGACGGGAGCTCTTCTGTTTTGCTTGTAGGCCTTCGCCAGCCTCTTCTTAACGCCAACCGTCTTCTTACCCATAATATCACTTCCTTATGATTCTCGTTTCCCTCTTCTTGGGCTGAACTCTCTTCAAAATTTCAACGAGCATTTTATCGGTTATCTTGCTCTGAATTCTTCCAGCCTGAGCCAGATAAATAAGCTGGTTCTCAACTGCCTCAGCAATTTCAGGATGAGCGAGCTTTAAGCGTGAAAGTCTCTCCTTAGCTTCGGGCTCAAGAATTGCCCTCAAAATTGCCTTCTTCTGTGCCTCAACCTGTCTCCTCATCTCCTCCTTCTGCAGCTCCTCAAGCTCCTTCTGCCTCTGCAACTCCATCAGCTTCCTGCGCCTTATTTCCTCCAGATCATCCATAAAAACCACCCTCAGTACTTTTCGAGGGCAGGTATCTCGGAAACGAGTTCAGATTTTAGCTCTGTTGCAACTTTGTCGAGGAAAGACCTCCCCATCGGAGTTACAACTCTGCCCTCCCTTGTTTTCTTCACAAAACCAAGCTGCTCAAGCTGGTGGAGCGCGTTTCTCACTATAGCCCCGCTTCCCTTTCTGAACTTCGGAGGCTTTGAACCCCTCCTCTTTCTCCCACCGTAGAAGGTTCTGAGCCTCTCTATGCCCACAGGACCGTCAATGTAAACTCTTCTGAAAATTGATGCGAGCCTCAAATACCACCAGTCATCCTGCTCTGGACTCCTCTCCTTGTGAACTCCCGTTTTAACATACTTTGCCCACTCTGGAGGGGCAACCATGTCCTTCAGCCTTTCAGCAACCCTCTTGATCAGCAAATCCGCCGGAACATCATACACTGTCGCCATATCTTCACCTCTCGAAGGTTAGCACGAACCCTCTGAAATCAACGAGCCTGCCCTTAACCTTTGAAGCTATTTCCCGGGCAAGCTCCTTTTTATCCTTACCCGATGACTCTCTGAAGTTGCGGAGCATTCTAACCTTAACTGCCCCGCGCTTCTCAAGCAGGAAATTTATCTCGTTTATTAAGCTTTCCGTCACACCGTTTTTTCCAACATTTATCGTTACCACGTCCTTCACCATGCTCCTCTCACCGATGCCTGCCCTACCAGTTCCTTTTGGTGGGGCTGTGTAAAAAATTTTTCATGGGAAGAGTGGTGGAGTTCTGAGTCCAAGGGTTTCGTCGAACCCCATCATCAGGTTCATGTTCTGAACCGCCTGCCCCGAAGCCCCCTTCACGAGGTTGTCGATTGCGGAAACAACTACAACCCTGTCTTCTCCGGGATGGATGGAGATGTCGCAGAAGTTGCTACCCCTAACTTGGCTTAGAGAGACACTCTCCTGAATTCTGACAAAGAAGCTGTTTTCGTAGAATTCCTCGTAGATTCTGTAAAGCTCCTCCCTTGTAAGCTCTCCCCTCAAAAAGACGTGGGCATTGGTCAAAATACCCCTTGAGCCGGGATAGACTTGGGGAGTGAAGGAGATTTTGATGTCACTCTGAAACCTGCCCAATTCCTGAACCATCTCGTAGTAGTGGCGGTGCTCTGTGATTTTGTAGGGTACTATTGACTCGTGCAGGTTGGGGTAGTGCGTGAAGGCAGAGGGGGACTCTCCAGCTCCCGTTATCCCGCTCTTGCAGTCAAAAACAACCCTCTCAATCAGCTCAAGCTTTGCGAGGGGTGCTGCTGCGAGGATTGTGCCAGTGGGGTAGCAGCCGGGATTTGCCACAAGATTTGACTTCTTGATTTCCTCTCTATGCAGCTCCGTCAAACCATACACCGCTTCTACATAACCCTCATGCTTTTTTCCATATACTTTCTCATAGGTCTCCTTATCCAGCCTGTAGTCTGCGGAGATGTCCACAACCTTTATCCCGCTGTCAAGAAGCTGGGGGACGTACTTCATCGCCTCTCCGTGAGGGACGGCTGTAAAAACCAAATCGCAATCACCGAAATTGCTCAGCTCAGGGCTGCAGAACTCAAGGTCGTAAAATCCCTTCAGAAAGCGGTGAACCTTCCATATCTTCTGCCCCTCATACCTTCTGGATGATGCTGCTATCACCTCCGCCTCGGGGTGGTTAGCGAGAATCCTGAGCAGTTCAGAGCCCGTGTATCCGCTCGCTCCAATTATTCCAACCTTCATGAGGAAAAGGTTAAGAGGCAAAATAAAGAGTTTTCTGAGATGGCGAAAGTTGAGGATGCTGTGAGGGAAGCTAAGGATGGTGCTCTCATTTCAGTGCACGTTTCTCCGGGTTCAAAGGAGGTTTCTTTCAGCTATGATGAGTGGAGAAGGGCGGTGGAGGTGAGGATAAGAAGCCCAGCCAAGGAGGGTAAGGCGAACAGGGAGCTGCTTGGCATATTCAGACAGATATTCGGCGAGGTTGAGCTCGTAAGCGGTGAAAAGTCGAGGAGCAAAGTTCTGAAGGTAAAAGGGAGTAAGGAGGAAGCTGTTGAGAAGCTAAGAGGATTGATTGAAGGCAGATAAGGAAAAAAGAAAATCAGGAGTACTTCTCAATCAGGTCCTTAAGGTAAATCTTGTGCTGGCCGAGCTTTCCTTCGTAGTTGCCTGCAGAGATTCTCACAACGCCGTCGATTTTGCTGACAACATCCATGCAGACGAACATTGCCTTCTCAACCACCTCTCTTTTAATGCCATTGATGACGATTTCTGGAATCGATTTAACGCCATCAGGAACCTTTGAATCGGGGATTTTGCCTTTAAGTGTGGGACAGAAGTAGTGGTTCGTGCTTGGACCCATCTCCGGATACTTCGTTTCCGGCTTGCTTCCAGCGGAACAGATGTCGAAGGACGTTATCACACCATCCAGCTGCTTTAGCGCCTCAACCGCGGCCTCTCCCGCCTCTAAAGCGGCCTCCTCGCTCTCGCAGAAGTACCAGATGTTTCCACCAGCGATGCCCTCAGCGTAACCAATATAGCGCTCGATTATGAACTCTCCGAACATTATGGGGACTCTGATAACCTTCCTTCCCCACATCTCGTCCTCCCACTCGTAGCCGTCACCGCACCTCCCAACGTTTATTTCAGCATCAAACTTCGTTTCGCTTTCGGTAGCATTGAAAACCCTCGTAGTGGGGACGACGAGAATTCCCTGCCTTATCCTCTTCCCCATCTCCCTCATCAAAACGTCAAGGAACTTCTTGGACTTCTGAACCCAAATCTGGCAGATGGCTCCAAGCCTGCCATCGGGAGTCTCCTGAGGTGAGAGCCATTTTTCAACACCACCCTCAGCTTCACCAAAAACGGTTGAGGGCAAGGCTGTTGCGGAGTATGCGGCCTTCTTAAGCAGCCACTTGTGCTTTGCCGTTACGATAATTCTCGAATATATCCCATCAAAAGCCTCGCAGTATGTATCATCAACCGGCACACCGTTCAGTTCGAGCATGTTATAAGTTTTCATGATACTATAAAAATTCTGCGACTGTGCTTGAAAGCTACAACCCGGATTTAAATCGTCTGACAAGCTCAACCAGCTCTCTTGCAGCCCTCTCAGGGTCATCCGCCGCAGCTATGGCTGATATTACAGCAATCCCGGCCACACCGGTTTTCAGAACTTCGATGGCATTCTGTTTATTTATTGAGCCGATGGCCACAACTGGGACACTCACGCTCTCAACTATTCTCCTCAACCCTTCAATACCGATTGCCTCCCCCGCATCTTCCTTCGTTTTTGTTGGAAACACAGGCCCGACTCCGAGGTAATCAGCGAACCTCTCATCCTTCTTCGCCTCCTCAACGTTGCCGGCTGAAACGCCAATGTAGCCGGGAAAGATTTCCCTTGCCGCAAAAGCAGGCATGTCATCCTGCCCGATGTGGACTCCGTCCGCATCAACGGCCAGGGCAACATCTATCCTGTCGTTTACGAAGAAAAGAGCGTCGTAATCTCTTGTAAGCGCCCTGAGCCTCTTTCCTATTTCGTACATCCTTTTCGTGCTGAGCTTCTTCTCCCTGAACTGGATTGCTCTCACTCCAGCCCTCAAAGCCATTTCGGCAATCTCCTCGTGCGTTCGGCCGAATTCGGAATCCGTTATGAAGTAAACGCTCAAATAATCCTCAAGCCTGCTCATCAGACCACCCTCTCAAGGTTCAGCCTTTCAATAACCTTCTCCGCGGTTATTTTTGAAATTTCATCTATAAGGTTTGAGCGAAAGCTTGCCGTTCCGGAGCTTTTCTCAGCCGCAAGCTCTCCGGCAACGTTGTAGCATGCCAGCCCCTCAAGTGAGGCGAGGAGAAAATCCTTCTGAACAGCCATGAAGCTGGCTATAACGCTACCGAGCATGCAGCCGCTCGCCGTAATCCTGCCGAGCATCTCCGTGCCGTTTCTCATTACGTAAACGCTTCTACCGTCGCTAATCAAATCCTCCTTTCCGGTTGCCACAACCACCAAGCCGAACTTCCTGGCAACCTCCTTAACATCTGCAGCTTCGGCCGTAACTTTTGAATCAACACCCCTAACAACCCCCTCCTTTCTCAGAAGGCTAAGAATCTCCCCTTGGTTGCCCTTAATAACATCAACACCCTCCTCCGCAACCGACAAGGCTGTGGATGTTCTCAGCTTTGTTGCTCCAGACCCGACCGGGTCGAGCAGAACCGGCACCCCTTTGCTTTTTGCCGATTTGACTGCCAGCATTACCGCCTGGATTATGTACTCGTCAAGGGTTCCGATATTTATCAGGAGAGAAGATGCAATCGAAACAAGCTCATCGATTTCCCCGTGAGCGAAGCTCATTATCGGTGATGCGCCGATAGCTATGGTTATGTTGGCAGAATCGTTCATCGCCACGTAGTTCGTGATGTGGTGCACTACAGGCTTAAATTCCGCGATACGCGCAATGTCTCTTTCCAGCTCTTCTTTCAGCCTCTGGAGGTGCATGATTGAAGTTGCGTCAAGGATTAAGAACTTTTGCTCACTGATTGTGCAAAAAAATTGAAAACTAAATTTCTCTGTACTCGTAAACCACTCCTTCTGCTGCTATTGAGTAAACTGCCTTTCCGTCAATCTCTGTCTTCACAACGGGACTGTCTGACATTGCAAAGACCTTTTTGAGGTCTTCCTCGCTTTCCAGTATGATTTTTGCACCCTCTCTCCTGCCATTAATGACGTGGGGATTTCTCCTTTCTCTCTTGAAAGCATCTCTGTTCAGAATCGCTACCGGCACTGCAGCGAAAACCGCCATCGCCGCATAAACTATTCTGGCGCTGCTTACACTCAATCCACCAAAGCTGTTCTCTGTGACTTCCTTCGTGCTGTAAACCCTTCTTGCACTCTTAGAATCATCTGAAAAGCTGTAAAGGCCGCCCCCTTCCTTCAGCGTGATTGTGTGGTTGAAGCTCTCGTTTTCGGCTTTAGCTGTGAAGGCTATCTCCGTAATCCTCGTTAGTCTCGGCAGCGCTGTGCCATCTTTCACCGCAGCAAGTCTTTCGCCCATCTGGGTGAAGTTAAACGCAATCGGAATGCTCAAACTACCAGCGAACTCACCCTGCTCGTCCTTTAGTGTGTCCTCCCAAACCTGAACCTTGTCCCTCCCATCCTGAACGAAGTAGGTGGTTCTGACAGTCATTCGATACTCTCCAGCCCTTTCAGGGCTTATGGAGTAGAGATACTCGCCCTCTATGTTCTCTGTAATTCCGGCAGGGTAGTAGTCGAGCGATGCCTTACTGCCGTAAATTGATTCGTTTGAAAGCATTGCATGATGCTTAAACTCTCCCTTCTGCTCCACCACCTCATTAACAACACTTCTCACGCTCTCAGCCGGAGTTGAGAAGGCGTAAAGGGCCATGACGGCCAGCAATGCTGCCGCAACAGACAGCACAACTGTCGTCAATTTTTTATATTTAGATTCCATATAAAATCACCTCACTGCTTTAACGATGATGGGGTTGCTCACAATTCCAAGCCCCTTGATTTCCGCACCATCGTTGAGATTGTAACTTCCCGGACTTGTGAACTCCTGCTTTCCCGCAGGATTGTGCTTTGTTGCAATTGTGACATCCATGAACTCCGTTCCCTCAACATAGACATTCCAGACAATCTTCGTCGAACAGCTCCTCCCAGCCCCGGGATGATGGGTTGTGAAGCGGCCATCTGAAGCTGCTATGCTCAGAACCTCAAACTCTGCAGGAATCGTGTCAAGGATGGTGTAATTGTTGCCATCGCTCTCGACGAGAATTCTGAACTTCCATACCTCTCTCGTGAAGAGCGGGACAGTTGTGTTACCGCTGAGTAACACTTTGCTTATCCTGACAGCTGGATCAACAACTTTAACGCTGCACGCAGGGATTTTGGCTGAACCGTTATCCCAGAAAGCCTCGATGTCAATCGGTATCGTGTACTCTCCCTGACTTCCTCTGAACTCAGCCTCAACGAGCTTTTCCTCACCTGCATACAGAAAAGTCGGGTTGCTGAAGACCAGAAAGTTATTGGGGGTTGAGAAGTACAGCTCAACATCCTCCCCAAGGTTGTTTTTCACGCTAATCACACCTGTGCTATCGCCATTGGCAAGGTAGAGAGTCATTTCGGGGCATTCAAAGCCTATGTAGGAGCTGTTGTTATCAGCTATGTTGACAGCAACTCCCCTCGCCCCGTAATACTCTCTGAAATTACCACTCGAACCCAGAACGAGCACGAGCGTGGCGGCAAGGATTATTAACAACTTTTTCATAATTTCAACCTCCTTCTTTTACTCAATCTTATAACCTCCTCCTCTCCAGCCCTCGTGGCGTAGTATATCACGCCCAGAACCGCTGCTAGCTCCACCGCAAAGGCAGCGAGCGGCAGGAAAGGATTCAAACCGTACATTCTGATTATCAAATCTGATGGTAAAATGAGCGGATAAGCGTGAACCTTTACCTCCTCATAATAAATTCTTGTTTCTGACGGAACTCTAACGTGAACGCTCAACTCTGCCCTCTCCCCTCCTGAAAGTATTTTGCTCTCATCCTTCAGCTCCACTCTCTCACTTTCTGAGCTGAAAAGGTAAAGGAGTGGAAAAAGGGCGTTGTTCTTTATCTCAATCTGCCTGTCAAACTCCGATTCGGGAAGATACCACCCCTCTTTCTGCCCACCTGCCAGCGTTGATGCATAGTTGAACCCAACAACCCCCCAAGTGGCGATAACCGAAAGAAGGAGCATTGCAATTGATATTGTTGAGACTGCAACGTAGGCAGTTTTGTATCTCAGCCTGTAAACCTTTCTCTCCTTCTTCCTCCTCTCTTCTTTTCCCGTCAAAAGCATAGCTCCACCTACTATCATGAAAACTGCAAGCAGAATGTTCATTGTTGTGCCCGAAAGTCTCTGAATGTAGTTTCCCACCTCAGGGATTTTTATGGGATTTCCAAGCAAAACCAAAACTACTCCCGCAACGCTCTCCCTTTTGACAACACTATTAGACCCCTGCTGGTCTGTGGCGATGTTGTGGTCTCCTTTGGTTATGTATCCCCCATCCGTCTCCGCCACAACTCTGTGGACCGTCCAGTGGCCGTTGAGGTTGAACACGATTATGTCGTCCGGCTTCGCCTCTGCCAGCGGATTTATGAGGAAAAGGTCTCCTCTGTTCAGCGTTGGAGTCATGCTGTCTGATGTAACGTAGGAAAGCAGAACCGGCCTGTTAAGCAAAAATCCTGCCGTTGATGCAAGCAGAAATACTGCAAGAATAAGCATGAGAAGGTCAGACAGCTTCATCGCACTCACCTTCAAACGTCTTAATGCTGTAACTTTCCTCCATCAGCCCGAGCTCGGTTGAGCTGAACTCAACGCCCACTGAAATGCTTTCGTTAACTGCCAGGGAGAAGCTGATGGTTTGCAAAGCCTCACCGCTGGTGTAAAACCTAATCAAGTCACTCTGCGAGTGAAGGACAACACAAACAGGAAAGCCGTTGCCGTTCTCTATTCTCAGCAAATCGTCAAATCTGTAAGTAGAGCCGGGGCTTAATCCCTTGCCGTATCCCGGATAATTCGGGTTGTTTTCGGTGATGTCTATTGTAAGATTTTCCTCATTGCTGCCGTATGGTGAGGGAGAGTAAAGCAAAACTCCGTTTATGGTCTCCGCAGCTATAGCAGAGATAGCCGGAGCTCTCAATCCGAGAGCTATGAGAAGTAGTGTTATCGCAATTACGAGCTTTTTCATTTACTTTCCTCATAAAAAATTAAATTTGAGAGCTTACTCGCAAGCTCCCGCATCTGCACTTACACTCATCTGCGCTTCATTGCTTCCCAGATCCTTGTTCGTGTTGTCGAATATGAATCCAACTGGAACCGGCTGGTTGTGGTAGACGGTGAAGTGTATCTGTGTTCCCGGACCGCTTATCGGGCTGTCATAGTCTCCCGCAAAGAACGAGATGCCGTCTCCTTGATTAAGCGATATGTGGACGCAAATCGGGAAGTCCGCATCTTCGTTCTCCCACAGCTCGTTGCTCACGTTGAACATCTCCTCAAACACGTAGGTTGTGTTGACGCTCATTCCATCGCCATAACCCGGATAATTGGGGTTGTTTGGCGATATCTCAATGGTCAGCTTTCCGTTGTTTAGGTAGGCGTAGGGCTGAATTGGAGTTAGATCAATAAACTCGTTGTCATCTGATGTTATATTAACCGTCACGCTCCTCTCTGCCTCGTAATACCTGAAGTTTGCTCCCGCTCCTATTGTTAGGGTTAAGCCAACAATAAGAAGCAGAAGTCCCGCTAACTTTTTCATTATCTCACCTGTCCACAGTTATTCAGCTCTGCAGGCTCTGTTCCAAGCCTGTAGGCCTTGACTGTCATCGTCTCATCCCACACATCTCCCGGACTGTCACCGTTAGCGCTGAGGTCCATTCCAATTCTCTTTTCCGAGTTTGGTCCAAGAGTAAAGCAAACATCATCTCTCGCACTGTCTGATGCTGTTGCTGCAGCACCGCCATCCACCGCATAAACTCCACCCTCGTGGCTGTAGAATTCCACATGCGTATCGGATGAAGTAACTCTAACAACTATCCACATGTCTTCCCACAGATGGTTGCTAACCGCAAAAACCTCGTCGAAGTTATACTCGCTGGCAGGGCTTATTCCATCACCGTATCCCGGATAATTTGGGTTTTCAGGTGAGAAGTCCACTACAAGCTCTCCGTTGTCAGCGATGTAGGCGTAGGGCTGTATCGGCCTAAGGTCGATAAGCTCTGTATCGTCAGTTGTAATGTTCCAGTGAACGCTTCTATCTGCGTTGTAGTCACTAAAGGTAGCGCTTACGCCTATGACAAGGCTCAAAGCCACCATTGCTCCCAATATGCCCAAAGGCATTTTTCTCATTTTTTCACCTCTTACTCGGCATTCTGCCGACAAGGAATATTGGTCGAAATGTTATATATAATATTTGAAAATAAAATCAGAAGCCAAAATCAGGGTAAAAATTAAGGAGGATTACTCAGTAGGAAGGTTCAGAAACCTCTCTCCTCTCTCTGTAATTACAAGTTTTCCGTCTTTCAGCTCTGCAAGTCCCAGTTCAAGCAAAACTTTGAGCTCCCTTTCTGACAAATCCTCTTTTGACAGCTTTCCGTCTTTTATCATTTCAAGGAGTTTGTCAATATCTCTTAACATAGTGAAACTACTGCGTGAGAATATTTAAAGAATTCGAAGAATGGCTACTGAGGCAAATCACTACTCAGTCATTTCCTGCAGTTCGCCATATTTTTTCACAAAATCTCTCCCCTTATCGGTGGTGCTGTATGTTTTCTTCCCATTTTTTGAATCCAAAACGAGAAAATCGTTTTCAACAAGCTCCTCAAGATAACTCTGAGCCATCTTGAAGTTTATGTTCGCACCGTAAACGATCTTGGTCATGTTGGCTCCGCTGTTTGTGATTTTTAAAATAGCAACAAAAATTTCGAAACGTGACCTTTTATCTCCCATAAGATGAATTATCTTTAGCTATATTTATAGATTTCCTCTACTCTTATTGTTATTATTACAATATTTCGAAATTCGTGAATAAATAAAAAAAGCAGATACGCCTCAAAATGCGATGATTAACCTACCCAAGAATCTGAATCAAGACTCCTGCCGCAACGGCAGAACCGATAACTCCAGCTACATTTGGCCCCATTGCGTGCATCAGGATGTGGTTGTGGGGGTCTTCCTCAATTGCAAGCCTCTGAACAACTCTCGCCGACATCGGGACTGCAGAAACCCCCGCTGCACCGATCATGGGGTTGATTTTTTCTTTCAGGAAGAGGTTCATTACCTTCGCAAGCAGCACACCGCCGGCAGTTGCTGCAGCAAAAGCGACAACACCAAGAGCGAGGACAAGCAAAGTTTTCTGCGTCAGAAAGCTCTCCGCCCTCATTGTGCTTCCCACGGACAGGCCAAGAATTATCGTCATGATGTTCATCAGCTCCTCACTCGCCCCTTTCGCCAGTCTGTCGGTAACACCGCTCTCCCTGAACAGGTTGCCTGTCATGAGCATTCCGACAAGAGGGAGTGCTTTGGGGGCGAGAAAACCGGAAATAATTATGGTTGCAATAGGGAAAAGAATCTTCTCTTTTTTAGACACTATTCTTAGCTGCCTCATCTTGATTTTTCTCTCCCTGCTCGACGTTAGAGCCTTGATGATTGGTGGCTGGATAATCGGAACGAGGGACATGTAGCTGTATGCTGCGACGGCAGTTGCAGCGAGCAGATGAGGAGCGAGAATTGTGGTGGTGTAAATTGTTGTGGGCCCGTCAGCCCCGCCGATTATGCCGATTGAAGCTGCCTCCTGCGGTGTAAAACCGAGGAAGAGCGCGGCAATGAGAGCGGCAAAAATTCCAATTTGAGCTGCAGCACCAAGCAGAAACGTTTTGGGATTGGCAAGCAGCGGAGAGAAGTCAGTTAAGGCTCCAAGACCGAGGAAAATCAGGAGAGGGACTATTTCGGTGTGGATCAGATACTTTAAAAAGAGATCGAAAATGCTCCCTTCTTCAGCCAGCCCACCGCCGGGAATGTTGACGAGAATGGCTCCTATACCGATGGGGACGAGGAGGAGGGGCTCCATTTTCTTGACTATACCGAGGTAAACCAGCAGTAATCCGACACCAATCATCACGAGGCTTCCGAGCATCAGCTCACCGGCTGGATTATGGCAACGATATCCCCAGCTTCTATCCTCTGCCCCTCCTTCACGAGAATTTCTGCAACAACCCCCTCAGTAGGACTCACAATCTCGTTCTCCATCTTCATCGACTCAACAATCACAACCGGCTCTCCCGCCTTTACTTTGTCCCCCGGCTTGACAAGGATTTTCAGAACCACCCCCGGAAGCATGGAGGTTACAGCGTTCTCCGGTGCGGTAAGCTCCTCTTTTACCTCCGAAAGTAAAGCGGATGGAGCAACTGGTTCAAACGATGGCCTCTCAGCCCTTTCGTAGATGTCCTCAACGACCACCTCGGCCTCTTTATCTCCTACCCTCACCCTGTAAACTCCTTCTCTCAGCTTCTCCACACCCACTTTGAAGTCGGCTCCGTCAACCCTAATTCTGTAAAACCTCATTCGACCCACCTCATCGCATACAGCCTGGCAACCCTTTTCCAGTTCTGGGGTGCGCTTATCTCAACAACCTGCAACCCCTCATGCCTTGATAGGGCTGCAACAATTGCAAAAATCTCTTTTTCACTAAATCCGGTAGAATCCGAGCTTATCTCAATTTTCTCTTTATTCGCACTTCCCGCCACCTTTCCCATAAGCCACATAAAGAGCGCTAAAATGGACAGAACGAGAAATACAACACCCATTCCCTCTACAGTGAGCATTATGGCCAAATCTATCATCCTTCTCCTCCTAAACTTTATGATTAAAAAGCTTTGGTTTTTCAAAACCTGTAAGCGTGGATGAAGATGTGGTCCCTGTGGTAGGGCATCAAGCTTCCGTGCTTAACAATTTTGAAATCCCCCTCCATTTCCTTCAAAACCGACTTAAAGACTTCCTCAGGTTCTGCCGTTGAGTCGATGCTCCTCGCCTTTACCATGATGACCACCTCTCCTTTCTCTTTCAGGAAAAACTCCGCATTGGCCTTTAAAATTTCAATCTGGTTCTTCTGGGCTATATCTTGGTAAATCAAATCGACTTTCTCCACAATCCCGCTGTACTTCCACGGCTTGGATGCGTCAAAGAGAAGAGGGATTATATTATTCCTCTCTCTCACCAGCTCAAGGAGCTTTTCAAAGGGCTTTGCGGAGTATTCGACAGCGTAAATTATCCCCTCATCCACTATGTCCGCCAGATGACTTACAGTCGTCCCGCTCGCCGCCCCAAGATAGAGGACTCTCTCGTCCCCTCTTAGCTTGAGCCTGTGCCCCTTTAAAATCATCGCCGCAAGCTTGCTCCTCCACGGAACCCACTCCCTGTATCCGTCAAAGACCTTCTCTCCATAGTGGCTGCCGTATTTGCTTTTCGTCACCAGCGTGTCATCAAGCAGGTAAACGTTCCTCATCAGCTCCTTCATTTCCTCCTCAACTCCTCGTAGCGCCTTCTTATGCTCTCGTAAAGGCTTTCATCAATTTCACCCCTGAAATAGTCGATTTTCGCCGCAATGGCGAGCTTTGCAGCCAGAAACCTTGCCATCTTGCCCCTCTTGGCCTTGGGCAGAGTTCTTATGAAGGGGTGAAGGAAAATTATGCCGTGCTTCGGAATTTTTGCCTTCTTGCCCTTTTTCATCCTTGCAAAGGCCTTGTAAAGGCTCTTTTCGGCCCCTATAACTTGAATCTTGCTTGCAGGCAGTCTCACAAGCCTTTCCATGCTCCCAGCCCTTTCGAGGAGCTTTGCTGCGACCTTCGCCCCTACTAGTTCAGTCATGTTCGGCGCAATCTTTTCCATTACCTCCTCAATCTCCCTCTCCACGTCTCTCCTAAGCTCCCTCAATTCTCTAATTTTCTTCTCAAACTTTTCCGTTATCTCAGACTCCTTGACAGCCCTTATATCCTCAAGCTTCTCGTTCAGCATGTTTATTGACTCGTCGATCTCCTCCAGAGCCTTTACAAGCGCTACGACGTATCTGTCTTCCCTCCTCAACTCTTTCTCGACCATTTTCTCAGACACGGCCAGGGCAGTTTTTCGCAGAATCCGGTAGTAGTCCTTCCCCAAGGCTTTCGCTCCAACTTCAGAAACATTGAACGGCAGTGGAGATGGGTTTTCGGCTTTTAAAAACGACTCCTCAAAGTTTTCACTGAGCTTTATCTCTTTACCATCGTAAACCCCAAACCAGAGATTATACCTCAATTTCGACACCCCTGTTCCTCGCCTTGGTTACTATGGTTCTGCATTCGTAACCTTTTTCGGCGAAGTAATCTCTTAAGCTCCTCTCAATCCCCCCCGCATTTGAGTCGGTAATGGCATAAACCGTCGGGCCGGTGGAGCTCATTCCAATGCAGTCGGCAAGGTCAAAGCAGCCCTTAATCAGTTCACCGTACTGCTCAACCTCTGCCTTCTTGAATCCTAGCTCCTGGATTCTCTTCAAAGCCTTTCCAAACTCGTCGAGGTCAGCTTCGACAACAGCAGGAAGCATTTTCATGAGAATGAGGTGACAAATCTCCCTCACATCCTCAAGAGGGACAGGACAGCTTTTCTGAAAGAGGTTAACCTCCCTCTCCCCAAAAAATCCCTTCAGGTCGGGTATTGCCAGAACCACATTCCAATCGGGAAAGTCGAGCCTCGCTATCATTGGAGCGGGCTTTGCCCTGCTGGCTGAAGAGGGCAGGAAGCTCTTCTTTTCTTTGGTGGAATGCCCTCCATCCACAACCAATCCTCCGTGGTCGAAGACAGCAACACCGATGCCCGAGGTTCCACCCCTGCCCATTATTTCGGCAATCTGCCTTGTAGTGAGATTTAAACCGTAAAGCTCGCTGAATGCCCTTCCTACAGCAAGGCTTATCTGCGTCCCGCTGCCGAGGCCAACATGTGCATCATAATCTGAAACAACCTCTATCTCTGCACCTCTGCCGCAGTATTCGGCCATTTTTGCCGCTGCAATCTCGAACCTTTCTCTGTTGATTGGTTCACCTTTCAGGACAAATGTCTCGCTCTCCTTAGCTTTTATTTCGATATGGGGCTCCTCCAGAGCCAGACCAACTCCGCCATCAACTCTACCAATCGAACCGTTTAAATCAATGAGCGTGATGTGGATTCTTGAGGGTGTCCTTAATCTAAGCATAGCCGGATTTCGATTTCAAGTTTAAAAACGCTTTTCAAAAGGTTGCCTTATAACTATTATGGTCATTAGCGGTTTTGGGACAAAATTCCTTTAATCCCTGACAACAATCACATACGCTCTCCACCCAATATACCTCTTGGGCACATCAACCTTTGCTG
>LDZQ01000598.1_pt1 | contig 28544 bp, 33 predicted proteins | sample 615361 | NCBI WGS metagenome assembly LDZQ01 (sample SAMN03408297, study PRJNA278302) | terrestrial metagenome | isolation source: oil reservoir sample I2 | place: USA: Alaska, North Slope, Ivishak formation | collected 2013 | reverse complement strand
CCTCAAAACCCCTTTCTGCTAAAAATAAATAAATTGAGCCTTCACTTTCCAACCGTCACACTTCCGTACCACGGAACCCAATTGCCCCATCCTGCAACGTGGCCGAAGGCTGCGTTCATGCCGGTGTAGAAGGCCATTATCCCGGCCACAACGAGGATTAATATGGCCAGAACACCCAGAACCCTGCCAATTCTCTGGATGGCAAGCGTCGGTGAAAGCAGAGCCGCAAGTCCTGTGAGGAAGAACATAAGCCCCGCCTCAAGCGGCTCTCTCGTCATCCCGTAGTTCCAGATTACGAAAGCATAGACGATTGTTGGCAGGCCAAGCGGAGCTATTGCTCCAGCAGCTCTGATGTCAAGGCCCTTGAACAGAACAACCCCAACAACAAGGCTTGCAATGCCGAACAGTGCGAAAGAGTCTATGAGAACTATGTTGTTTGAGCCCGGCAGAGGCCAGGTCATCATCCCCCATAGACCGGCGACGAGGGCGTAAATCCCTACACCAATGAAGTACGCTCCCATTCCCCTGTTGCAGTCATCGTTCCTCTTCCCCCTCACCACATTCATATACACCGCGCACGCTGCAGCAAAGAGTGTTACGCCCAGCAGCATCAGCCACAGGTCGAGCGGGTCCATAAACAGCAAGGCCATCCCATCACCACCCCAAACACTGTTACCTAACAGTGTTTATATTTAACATTATAAGCATTATGCATTTTTGATTGCATTTTCAAAACCGATTTTAGGCCAACCAAAAACTTTTTAAATTTAGGCTATCCTAAACATAACGGTGTTAAAAATGATGGGGCAGATGGTCATAACGCTGAGGGAAGGGTTTGAGGCTGCACTGCTTGTGGCAGTACTCGTCGCCTACCTCAAGAGGAGCGGAAGGACTGAGGAAGTCAGATTCGCCTACTACGGCACAATTGCGGCAATAGCTGCAGGATTTGCGATAGCTACTGCGGTGATAGTTGCCTACGGTGGCCTGCATGGGGAGCAGAAGGAGCTTTTCGAGGGCTTTGCCTCCTACTTGGCAGTTGGAGTCCTCACATACATGATTCTCTGGATGGCAGGGAAAGACGTCAGGGGAGAGGTTGAGAGAAGGGCAGAGGCCAAATTCAAGTGGGGGATAGCATTGATAGCCTTCGTTTTCGTTGTGAGGGAAGTGATAGAGACTGTTCTGTTTCTAACGCCCTTCGCCATCGCAGAATTCACTACTACCGTCATTGGGGCTTCAGCTGGTGCAGCGGTTGCAATAACGCTTGCAGTGCTGATACTGAGGTTTGAATACAGGATGAGCCTCAGGAGGTTCTTCTATGCAACAAGCGTTCTGCTGGCTTTCATCGCAGCTGGACTGCTTGGATACGGCACCCACGAGTTCGTGGAGGTTCTTGAAGAAGAGGGATTTGAGCACCCGCTCTTCGAGAAAGCCTACAGCCTTGGAATTGACGAGTCGAACCCTCTGCACCACAAGGGGCTGATTGGAGGCATTTTGGCGGTGATGTTCGGCTACTCTGCAAGCATGGAGTGGGTCAGGCTGATTTTGCAGCTCGGATACCTTGCAGCAATGCTCGGACTAATCCACAGATCTTACGGCAGGGTTACTGAAAGGGCTGAAGTTTGATTTTTTTCATATTCGAAGATTTTAGGGAAAAGGTAGATGTTGATTGCTGACTAAGTTGGACCATGCAGGAGGTAAAGCAGTGGCCGGTTAAGATCATGCTCGTCCACCCCAAGGCACCCTTCCTGAAGGGGGAGAAGATAGTCATCGCTGCCGATTGTGCCGTGCTGGTTAACAGAGACATCAGGGACAGGTTTGAGAGCGATGCGGTCATCATAGGCTGTCCCATGCTCGAAGACCCCAGAAGGATGTTCGAGAGAATCAAGATGATTGTAGCGGAGAGCGATGCAAAGCTTGAGGTTTACACCATGGAGGTTCCATGCTGCCACGCACTCCATTTGATGGTTGAGAAGGCGAAGGAGGAGCACGGAAAGCAGACTGAGTCTGAGAAATACATTGTGAGGGTGAGCGGTGCTGTCGAGCCCTACTCGAAGAAAATTGATGAGAGCATGATTGAGGCTGAGAGGAGAGCCCACAGGGGACACTGAGGGGGACGCTGAAATGAAACGGATGATTATAGCCATAGACGAGGAGAAGTGCATTGGCTGCGGGAGATGCGTCAACTCCTGCCCCACGGGTGCGCTTGTGCTCAACAACGAGAAGGTAAAGCTGAAGGATGAAAGGCTCTGCGATGGATACGGCTCGTGCATTGCCGTCTGCCCTTCGGGAGCCCTTTACATCGAAGTTAGGGAAGCAGAGCCCTTCGACTGGGGATTGCTGGACAAAATAAGCTTCGAGGACTTTCTGGAAAAGCTTGCCAAGCACTACAGACCTGAAGCTTTGAAATGATTTTTCGTTTTTTTTACGGTGTTAATTTCCAAAACCCTTATATTTTATCAAGTAGTAAACATTGTTAGCCAGAAAGGTTCTGGCAAGAGGAGGTGGAAAATGGAGAACGGCGACAGATACGTTTACGTTGTGGATGTTTCGAAGTGCTACGGCTGCCTTTCCTGCGTTGCTGCATGTGCCGCTGAAAACAACGTTCCCGTCGGCTACTTCCGCACGTGGGTTGAGAGATATGCAATGAACGGAAGGGTAGCCTTCGTGCCAAAGATATGTAACCACTGTGATAATCCATCTTGCGTCCACGCCTGTCCAGTCAATGCCACCTACAAAACCGAGGAAGGCTTGGTTCTGATTGACGACGAGATTTGTATTGGGTGTGGTGCGTGCATACAGGCTTGCCCCTATGGAGCGAGGTTCAGAAACCCCGTTAAGGGCACGGCTGACAAATGCACCCTCTGCAACCACAGAATTCCAGAAAGGCTCCCGGCCTGCGTCGAGTCGTGCCCAACCTCTGCGAGGGTTTACGGCAAAATGAGCGATAAGGCGGTGAAGGAAATACTCTCCAAGAAAAACGCTGTGGTGCTTAAGGCTTACACGGGCAACGAGCCCCATACCTATTACGTAAGCCTTACGGGGGTGGAGTAAATGCTGTGGAGCTATCCCGAAGGTTTTGCCTACTTCAACGAGTTTGCCCAGAGCATAATCTGGGAGCCAGTAGCCTTCTCCTACGCACTGCTTATTTCTGGGGCCGATTTGCTTTTGCTCGCCGCATTAGCTCTTCTCTCAGGCTACCTCAGAAGGGCAATACCCATGTTCCTCATTCTGGGGCTCTCCTTTTTCTCCGTCATTCTTCTCGGCCCGCTCGCCGATTTGGCGTTACCTCACAGGGCTACGGAGATACTGACGAGGCCTCATCTGGCATCGACGGAAATGCATCCGGGCATTTCTGTAATGGCTCTATACGGAGGGTTGCTCTGGCCGCTGACCTTCATAGTTGCGTTAATCTTCGCGCTGCTTTACTTCAGCTACCCCATGCACAAGAAGGGCGGAACCTTCAGCTTCCTCTCTTTCGGAGTCAAAAGTGAGGAGAGCTACGAAAGGCTGAAGCCGGCGATGAAGGTTTTAGCTGCAATCCTCGTTCCGCTCTCTGCCCTCTGGACGATATATCCCGGAATGCTGTTCTTCTCTCAGACGTGGATTTACGCCTGGAAGAACTGGGGGCTGATGCTGCCAATGTTCTTCGGCGAAACCTTCATTACAGCAACAGGAACAGCTCTCATTCTCTACTACCTCGAAAGGATGGAGGACGAAAGAATAAGGTATCCCCTGCTGCAAATTCACGGAGCTGCAGCCATAGCTCTGGCTGGAGTGCTAATTCTCCAGATGTTCATCTGGGGAATGTGGGGCAACCCGAATTTTGCTGCTGTAGTACCAATGATGCAGGCTGCTGCGGTAATTTTCCTGCTGACCTTCATCCTGACTCTGGTTTCTGCGAAGTATGAAGCGATAACACCTATCGTTCCGGTGCTGGCTCTCTTCGGCGTTGTGGTGAACAAGTGGAATCTGATAATCAATGGACAGCTAATTTCAAGGGCTGGAATGGGAGTTTTAGAGCCGGAGCTGGCACCGAACTGGCTTGCTGAGGCAGTCTCACCCATAGCATTGGCAATACTTCTGCTGGTGATTTTAAGCTACATATTTCCAATGGAGGTGGAGGAAGATGCAGCTTAGCAGGAGGGATTTTATTAAGGGTCTCGTGGCTGTTGGCTCGGCATCAGTTTTCCTCGCAGGTTACTCGGAAACAGTTGACAGGCTGGTTAAGCCGAGATACACAGAGGTGAAGCCGGACTCCGTTGGCAGGATTGTGCACTCAGCCTGCCTCGGGTGCAATGTAAGGTGCGGCATAAGGGTGAACGTCGTCCAGAGAGGAGGGATGGAGGTAGTTGAGAGGATTTCGGGCAATCCCTATCACGTTTACAACCGATACGTTTCGAAGGAAAAGCAGAGCAGAAGATACGAGCCTCTGCCCTACAACACACCAATCACTGAGGGGCTGAAGTATTCGGGAACTCTCTGTGCGAGAGGGGAGGATGGAATACACTACCTCTACGACCCCTACAGGATTATTGTCCCGCTGAAAAGGGCAGGACCGAGAGGGAGCGGAAAGTTCAAGCCAATTACCTGGGAGCAGCTGATAAACGAGGTTGTAAACGGAGGAGTTATTGAGGAAACGGGAGAGAGGCTGCCGGGATTGAAGGAACTCTTTGCATACGGAATTCTCAGCGAAGCCGGATTCGACGCCAATGCCGTTTTGAGCGAGATGAAGAAGGACGTCGATGCAATCATGGAGATTGCCAAGGACGATACGAAGAGCTACGGCGAATTGACGGAGGCTATAAACAACTTCAAGGCAAAGTGGAGTGCAAAGCTCGGCGAAAAGGGCTTGAAGCTTGAGGATATTCTCATCGACCCCGATAGGCCCGATTTAGGAACAAAAGCCAACCAGCTCGTTTACATGAGGGGAAGGGGACAGGGTCATGCGGACTACTTCTACCAGCGGTGGACCTATGCTTTCGGCAGCGTGAACTGGCTGAGGCACACCTCGTCATGCCAGCTCGGCTACTACGCGGGAAACAAGATATGGTCAGGCTACCACGATGTGCAGGCTGACCCGATTGGGGCAAAGCTCCTCCTAATGGTGGGAGCCCAGATGGGCAGGCTGCATCCCGGCGCTACGGGGCAGGGATTGATAGTTGAGAGGGCTGCAGAGGGGGAGCTAAAGGTTTACTACGTCAATCCAACTGCTCCGAGAACCACAGCAAACGGAAACATAGTCTGGGTTCCGATAAGGCCCGGCACGGATGCGGCATTTGCTATGGCTCTGCTGAGAGTCATGTTGGAGAGGGGTTACTACGACGCAGAATTTCTCTCATACGCAAACACTGATGCTGCAAGGAAAGCTGGCTACCCCTTAAACACGAACGCATCGTGGCTCGTAATATGGGAAGGCGATAGAAAGGGAGAGTTTCTGAAGGGAGAGGACATAGGGCTTGGCAGCGACAATCCGGTTGTTTACGCCGGAAGCTTCGTTACAAACGACAGCGTCGAAAAGGCGGAGATATTCTTCGATGGCTATGTGGAAACGAAGGAAGGGAGGAGGAGAGTCAAATCAGCCCTTCAGATTCTGAAAGAGGAGTGCTTCAGCAAGAGCGTGGAAGAGTGGTGCGAGATTTGCGGAGTTGATGTGGCTGTAATATACGAGATTGCTGAGGAAATCAGGAAAGCCATGCCCAATTGCGGAACCATAGTTCACAGAGGAGCTGGCATGCACACCAACGGAGAATACAACGTCTGGGCTCTGAGATGTATCGACATGCTAATCGGAAACATTCACAGGAAGGGCGGGCTCATGACAAGAGCTTCACATACGAACTACAACAAGGAGCTCTACTACGTTGACAAATCAAAGTTTGGAGAGCCTGTGAGGTGGGGGCCGCCAATAGACAGGCATAAAGTTGCCTACGAGGATAGCCTCGAATACTGGATGAAGAAGAAAAGAGGTGAGAACCCCTATCCAGCCAAGCGCCCGTGGTATCCGCTAACGCCGGAGGAGAGCTATACAGAAATGTTCGCCGGAATTGCAGAGGAGTATCCTTACCCAATCAAGGCTCTGATTATGTACTACGCCAACCCCGTTCTTTCGGCAAACTTCGGAGTTAGGTTCATGGAGGTGCTGAGGGACACATCAAAGCTCCCGCTCTTCGTAGCCATAACCACATCAATAAACGAAACATTCCTCTATGCAGACTACATCGTTCCCGACACCATGTATCTCGAAACCGGCACCATGGGAATCAACTACCTCTACGCAACAAGTGCGAGTGTTACGCTGGCGGAATACTGGAGAAGTCCGGCAGTGATGCCCTTAACTCAGCTCGTAGGAACCTGCCCCAACGGACATCCCAAATACGCTTCAATGTGGGAGTTCCTAATCGACATTGCGCTCAAGCTGAAGATGCCCGGTTACGGCAAGGGGGCTGTGAAGGGAGTGGGAGCTTACGACGGGCAGAAGTTTGATCTTTACTGTGCGTGGGAGTACATAATGTACGTTTTCGCCAACGCAGCGATGGATGCCAAGAAGCGCGGATTGATTCCTGAGACGGTGAGCGACGAAGAGGTGGACTTTGTCGAGAAGAACTACCCGATTGCGAGGTTCAAAGATATAGTGCCCAACGAGTGGAGATACGTCGCCTACGGGCTGGCGAGGGGTGGAGTTTTCACGAGGTACGAGGACTCCTTCGACGAGAGGGAGTATTCGAAGAGGACGCCGTGGACAGACACCGTGTACTTCTGGAGCGAAAAGCTTGCTAAGGCCAGAAACAGCGTCACCGGAGAGAAGTTCTACGGCGGACCGAAGTATCTGCTTCCAGCCACCTACGCACCGCTTGGAACCGAGAGGAGATTCTACGGAACTCCGCTCAGGGAAATTTATCCTGAATCGCAGTATCCCTTCCTCGTCGTACCGCCGGGAAGTCCGCTCTTCACCAAACACAGGAGCATGTTCTACTACTGGCTGAAACAGGTGATGCCGGAGAACTTCGCCGTGGTTAACCCCGAAGATGCGGAGAAGCTTGGAATTGAGAGCGGAGATGTCATAAAGATAACAACGCCCACAGGGGAGCTTGAAGTCGTTGCAGCTGTGGAGCCGACGGTTGTAAAGGGAACAATCGCAATACCTGTGGGAATGGGAAGGTGGGCTGATTCAGCTGTTAAAAAGCCAGCTTACTTCAGTTTGAACGACGGAAGCGTTGCAGCTCTCGTTTCCGAGCTACCTGAGGGAGCGTCTCTTCCCTCGGATGCAGTGAATCCTGTAAAGCAGCTTGACGAGACGAAGAAAAGAATCCTCTTCACGAAGTCCGACAGAAGATACTACGACGACCTTGGAATAGATAGCTGGAGGTTCAGCGGAGTTACTCCAAACGTTGTTGCCTGCGTTGATAAGTCTCTCGACAACTGGCCGCTGCTCAGCTGGATAGGCGCTGCCCAAGTTTACTTCTTCATCCCGGCAAGGGTTGAGAAGACGGGCAAAAGGAAGAAGTTCGAAATGCCGAACGTGTGGTGGTAGCAGTTGCTTGTCGTGACCATAGGGAGGGCAAAGGTTTACGCAACTCTTTCAAAAATTTTTTACCACCTTTTTTACGGTGAAGCAATCCCCAAAGACTGCAGAGAAATTATCGAAAAATTCGACGAAATTGATTTTAATCTGAGTTCTGAACTCGTTAGGGAGTTGAGGGGCTCTGTTCTTATAAAGGACATGCCTCAATCTCTTGCTGAAGTTTACGAAAGCGTAATGAAAGACTTCTACGAAAGATACGGCTTTCAGGCTTCAGAGTTGCATGCCGACCACATAGCTGTGGAGCTTGCCTTCATGTCGAAGCTGGTTGAGAGGGAGATTAACTTGGCGCAGCAGATGAAGGATGAGGAGGTTTACAAAATCAGGGCAGCCCAGCACAGGTTTATAAAAGCTCACCTCCAGCCCCTCGTCAAAAATCTCCCCTCTGCACCACTCCTCAACTTCGTGAGGGATTTCGTGAGAGAGGATGCGAAATACCTCTACAGCAGCCTTGTAGGTGAGAAAAATGAGGGAACTGACAACAATTGACGAAACCTGGAAGCTGATGGACGAGCTGAGGCAGAGATTTTACTTCAAGCGTGAGAGCGAGGAGGTTAGAGTGGAGGATGCTCTGGACAGGGAGCTGGCGGAGGATATGTTCGCTGCCAAGGACATGCCGCCCTTCGACATCGCAACGATGGATGGCTATGCCTTGAAGCTTGAGGATGGTGTCAGGGAGTACAGAATAGTGGGAGAGGTTTACGCTGGAGAGGTTGAGGATAGATTCGTCAACAGAGGGGAGTGCGTTTACATCACCACCGGGGCGAAGATGCCCGTCAATGCTGACACGGTTGTCAAGGTGGAGATTGCCGAGGTTGATGGCAGCAAGATGAGGATAAGGGAGAAAGTCAACAGGGGAAAGTATGTGCTGAAGAAGGGGAGTGAGGTGAAGAAGGGGGATTTGATTCTGCCGGCAAAAACCAGAATAGGCCCGCAGGAGATTGCTGCTTTAATCAGCGCTGGAGTTGAGAGGGTCAGGGTTTTCAGGAGGCTGAGGGCTGCGGTGTTCTCGAACGGGGATGAGATAAAGAAGGGGATAATTGCGGACTCCAACTCGGCAATGATTTCCGCCTTTTTGCGGAAGTTGGGCTGCGAGGTTCACTTTCTTGGTGTGGCTGGGGATGATGCGGAAGAAGTAAGGGAGATGGTTGAGAAGGGTGTGAGAGATTACGATGCTGTTCTTACAAGCGGCGGAGTTAGCGTTGGGGAGAAGGACTACGTGGTTAAGGCTCTGAAGGAGATGGGAGAGGTTCTGATTTACAAGGTGAGGCAGAGGCCGGGAAAGCCGATGGTTGTGGCTGTTGTAAATGAAAAGCCCGTTTTTGCCTTGCCCGGAAAGCCTGCTGGCTGCTTTACAGCCATGCTGTCTCTGAGAAGGTTTTTCGCAGGGGATAAGCCCTTCCCGAAGGTTAGGGCAAGGATTGCGGGAGATGTAAAGCTCCCCACGAAGGGGTTCAGCTACTTCCTGTTTGTGAAGCTGAGGGACGGTTATGCAATTCCAGCGGGATTCAGGCACTCTCACGTTTCCATCATTCCGTATGAGAAGTATGAGGTGAGTCTGGTTTCAGCGATGGCGAGAAGTGCAGTTTCAGATGGGTTCGTTGTGACTGACAGGGATTTGAGGGCTGGAGAGGAGGTTGAGGTTTGTTTGTATGATTGAGGATGTTTCCGTTAACCTTAGATTAAAAGCGGTAGAAATTTAAAAAGTAATGAAAAAACAAAAGTGGTGGTTAAAATGACCAGCGAGAGAAAGAGAAAAAAGAGAATATACAATCCAGTTACCGGAAAGTATTATGCTGTAAGACAAAGGACTATCAGTTCAGGAAAAGCAGGGCAGATAAAGAGGTTGTGGAAACCATCAAAAAAGAGAGAAAAGAAATCGATATGGGATTTACTGTAATATGAGAATTTTTCTTGATGCTAACGTTATAGCCGACTGGATACTGCTTAAGAACAAGAATCAGGACGCCAGCGATCCGCTACTTACGGAGCGATACAGGCATATGGCAGAATCTTTCAAGCTTGTCGAGGAAATTCTTAAATTGAAAGAAAAAGTTTCAGGAACATCACAGATGGCAATAGCAGAGGTTTTTGGTGTCATATATGACGATGCTATTAACATGAAGCTTTTCAGAGAGGCTGTCCCTGCTTCTTCATGGTACTGGTTTTCGATAAGGGAGAGAAAAGCTCTTTCTGAGGACTCACAACAGCTGTTTTTAATGGAACCACACACTTCGCCACAAGGGATTTGAGATTGGTGGAGCTGGTAAAGAAAATCGATAAAGTAAAACTGAAAGTCCAGAATCCAAAATATGTACTGGACTATCTTAAAAGTTGGAATAGACGCAGGAGGAGATAATTAACTCGTTTACGGAAAATTTTAAACACTCTCCATCCAAGATCCAAACCATGAATATTTCCCCATCCCCGCTCACAGACACGGGAAAAGCCCTTCTGCGGTTAAACCTAATCGCAATTGCCCTCCTCTGGCTTTATCCACTGCTGACTTACAGCCAACTCCCTGAGACCGTCCCAACCCACTTTGGAGCTGGCGGCGAGCCAGACAGGTTTGGAAGCAGAGAGGAGCTTCTAATCCTGCCAGCAGTATTCAGCATTGCTCCAGCAATCATCCTGATCATCACGAAGCTCAGATTCACCCTCATCAACCGCTACCCTCAATTCATAAATCTCCCCGCCTTCTACATGAACATAGGCAAAATCCGGGAAGAGAGGAGAAGTTACTGGGTCAACAGGTACTTCGAACCCGTCCTTCTTTTATCCCTGATTCTCTCGGCAGGTTTTCTCGGGATGGAGTACGCCATCTTTCATGCAACCCTGAGCGGAGAACTGCCACTCCTTTTTTACATTATCCTGATTTTCGTTATAGCCGCACCTCTGTTCATCTTCTTCTTGTACCTCAGCATGATTTCCGCCCAGATGAGCAGGGAAATTGGCGAATAATTTATAAATTTAACAGAGTTAAGGCAAAAGATTTATTAACTTAACAGTGTTAATTAACCTATGGCAATTGAAGTCGAGCTTCACAAACTGCGGGAATGGATGTGGAAATACTCCCTCGGCAGAGATGGGGGCAATAATTCTGATCACTTTCTTCGTATAAAAATTCCGGGCGGGATAATTTCACCGGATCGGCTGAGAGGTGTTGCTGAGCTATCAGATAAATATGGGAGAGGTTATGCTGAGATTACGACGAGGCAGGACATACAGCTTCACTGGATCGAGGCTGAGGATGCTCTGGAAATCTTCGCTGAGATGGAAAAGCTTGGCTTCACAACAGACCTGTGCAGTCAGGCTTTTGCCGAAACATGCCACGGTGATGTGAGAAACGCCGTCTGCTGCCCTCTGTCTGGGAAAAAGGGATACGATGCTTACTGGCTTGTTAGGGAGATTACGGATTTCTTCTCAGGCAACCCGGATTACGTCAGCCTTCCGCACAAGTTCAAGATTGGCATCTCTACTTGCGAGAGCAACTGCATAAGGGAGGAGGCGCAGGACTTGGCAATGCAGTGGAACGGCGAGGGGTTTGTACCGCTTGTTGGGGGAGGACTGGGGGCTTCGAAGCCCGGAGTCAGGAAGGCAAAGAGCTTGAGAATCGTTGTTTACGAGGAGGATGCCTTCGATTTTATAAGGACGGTCATAGACATCTACAAAGACTTCAGAGCTGAGAGAAAAGCAGAGGCAAGGTTCAAGAACTTTTTTGAGACTGCTGGATGCGAGTGGCTGAGAAGAGAAATTGAGCTCAGAATGGGTGTTAAATTCGATTTAGCTGATGATTTCAACTGCAATCCGCCATCAGAGCACACTGAGGGCTTGCAGGATGATGGCAGCAACTACTACACCCTTCCTGTGTTCGCAGGTATCCTCGACTCGGAAAGGCTGAGCTTCATTGCTGAGGTTGCTGAGGAGTTTGATGGAGGAATCAGGCTCACACCATGGCAGAACGTTGTTTTCACCGATATTGACGACTTGAAGGCTTTGAAAGAGAGGCTTTCCGAGCAGTTTGACCTCAGTGCTCCAAGAATGCACATCGCCTGTGCATCGAACTTCTGCGGTAAGACGCTGGTGCACGCAAAGGACGTTCTCAGGCACATTCCAGCGAGCGATAGATTTGTGGGGGTGAGCGGATGCAGCAACGCCTGTGCCTGCCATCCTCTTGCTGAAATCGGACTTTGTGGGAAGGTTAAAGCAGGAAAGCAGCTCTACGACGTCTTCATTCACGGCTGGAAGGAGGCGGAGAACCTGAGCGTTGAGGAGGCGGTTGAGCTCATTAAAAAACATCTTGGTGATGGATATGGAGCTAAAGCTGATTGAAAGAGGAGATTTTCACGAGCTGGACTGCAGGAACATGGTCTGCCCGTATCCAGTGATTATAACCAAGCTTGCAATGCAGAAGGTTGACAGGCTTGAGGTTTTGACGAACAATCCTCCATCTGTGAGGGACATTGAGAAGATTGCAGAAAAAGAGGGCTGGAGAGTGGAAAAGAGGAGGGATGGAGAGGTCTGGAGAATCAGGATTTGGCGGTGATCTTTTGAGGTCAATGGGTCTGTCCAGTATGGTGGTAGGCAGGGCACAGCTTCATTATACCTAAGTAATTAGATTCGCTGGAATCCGCACATAGAACTAAAATCTTCATTTTTTAAAAATAAATTTGAAAAATCAATCCTCAAGTGAAATCGCCGAAGCGGGACAGCTCTCCATAGCCTCCTCGCAGCATTCAGCGCTGTCACAGCTACCGATAACCTCGCTTATGCCCTCATCGTTAAGCCTGAAAACCTCAGGGCATATTTCCTCACACGTCCCGCAACCAATGCAGAGGTCTCTGTCCACAACGGCTTTCATACCTTCACCACCCCTGCAATTTTCTCAGCCAGCTTTCTTACCTTCTCAAGGTCTGAATCCGATGGCTTTGCCCTAACTTCAACAACCCCGAGAACTTCGAGGTTCAGAGAAGAAACTATCTCCTCAATCTGCTTCACAGCCCCTCCACCCCAGCCGAAAGAGCTCAGAACTGCTGCGTATCTGGCTGGTGGTCTCAGAGCCTTTACGAGGTTTGCAGCGAAGAGGGCGAGGGGGTGCATTCCTCCCAGCACAGTTGGAGTGCCGAGCACAATAGCTCTTGAGTCAACCAAGTCCTTCGCAATCTCGCCAATGTCCGCACTCGCTAAATTGTGAACGGCAACCTTCAAACCCTCCTTCATCAGCAGCTCAGTAAGCAGATTCACCATCCTCTCCGTCGAGCCCCACATGGTGGCGTAAACCACAAGCACCTTTTCCTCAGTTTCCCCTGCAGTCCATTTCTCGTATGCTGACAGGATTTTCTCGAGGTTTCTGTAAATCGGCCCGTGGCTTGGGGCTATCATGTTTATTTTCAGGCCTTTTATTTTCTCCAGAGCCTTCTTTCCCATACTGCGGAAGGGCATCATTATCTCACCGAAGTATCTCTGGGCGTAGTAGAGAATCTCAGGCACCTCGTCATCGTAGAAGCCGTAAGCTGTGTGACAGCCAAAGAAATCACAGGGGAAGAGTATTCCATCCTCCACGAGATAGGTGAACATCGTTTCAGGCCAGTGAAGCCACGGAGCGTGGATGAAGCGGAGAGTTTTTTCGCCGAGGCTTATCTCCTCCCCATCCTCAACAACCCTCACCCTGCTTTCAGGAACATCGTAGTAGAACTTCGCCATCTCAGCCCCCTTCTTCGTGGTCACCAGCAAAGCGTCGCTGCTTTCCATGATAAAGGGTATCGCCCCGGCGTGGTCGGGTTCGGCGTGGTTCATAACAACGTAATCAATTCTGTCAGCATACCTCTCAACGTTCCGCCTGAGCACGTCCTCAAACCCCGGATTCACTCATCAACAATCAGGTAGCTGTTGTAGCTCGTTCCCTGCGGGAGGGGAATGAGCGAGTCAAAAATTCTGCGATTCCAGTCCTTCGCACCAACCCAGTAAACTTTTTCAGCAATCTCCACACTCTCACCCCCTTATTTTGTCAACAATCTTTCCAGCATCTGTAACAACCCACCTCTCTCCAACTCTCTCTATGCAGAAACCGGCTTCAAGGACTTTGAGGTGATAATCAAGCTGCTTTTTGCTCAGTGAAAGGGTCTGCATGATTTCCTCCTCACTTCTGCCTTTATCGAGCATTCTAAGAATTTTCCTCCTGACGGGATTGGTAACAGCGTAGTTATACCTTTTGTGATACTCATCAGCCTTTTCGAGGCTATCAGCCTTAATCCACTCCTCCAAGGACATAATCTCACCCCCTCAACTCTCTCAGCTTCCTCAGCATCTCTTCAAACTCCTCATCGCTCAGCTTTTTCAGCATCTTAGCCCTGCCAAGAGTGATTGTTTTTGCAAGAGTTTTCCTCAATACGGGATTTCGCAGAGGTGTGAAGCCGTAGGATGCGAGGATTTCTGTAGCCTCAGGATACCTCTCGATGAGCCTTCCAACATTGGTGTTTTCATCAATCCTGAACTCCTCCTCCTCATCAGCCTTAAATTCAGCCCTTTTTGTGACTTTAAGCAGAATGAACCTGTCACCCTTCTCAGCACTGCACTCTGCGTATTCGGAAAGGTGTGTGGTGATTGCCTCAACATCAGCATCCGAATCGAGCACGAACTGCACCTGCTCCCCAACCTCTACATTCTCAATCGCCTCAACAATTCCTCCGAGGGCTTCGGGCAGGGAAAGCCCCCTCAAATCAGATATTGCTACCATAACACTAATTCATCATGAAACTACAAATCAGTTTCCACTAAAATCTTCGGTGAAGCTTTGCGGGAAAATGGTAAAATAGTATCATGTTAAATTCCATCATGGAAGACAAGAAGGAGTTGCTGAAAAGCCTTCTCAGGCAGATTCATGAAGGTAGGGATGTTTCAGAGCTGAAGGAGCAGTTTAAAGATGTGCTTGCCAGCATTTCACCCCTCGAAATCCCGCTTATTGAGCAGGAGCTCGTTAAGGAGGGTATTTCGACGAGGGAGATAGCGAAGATGTGTGACATACATGTTGAGCTCTTCAGGGAGAGCGTTGAGGGGGCTTTCAGCGTTGAAGATATTCCTGAAGGGCATCCGCTCCACACCCTCTTCATGGAAAACAGGGAGATAGTGAAGGATGCGGAAATGCTCGCGTTGCTTGCAAACACGCTGGAGAGGGAGATGAAGGGAGAAATTCTGGAGGAGATGGAAAGCGTTGTGGCAGAACTCATAAAGGTTGGCCACACTCACTACAACAGAGAGGAGATGCTCATTTTCCCCTACATCGAGAGGAGGGGGATTACTGCCATTCCAAACGTGTTGTGGTTCAAGCATGATGAGATAAGGGCTGCCCTGAGGGTTTTGCACAGACTTCTTACCACAGACACGGGAGAGAGGTGGGAGGAGCACATCAAAAGAGTTGTGGAGAAAGCGAGGGAGGTTTCATCGGCAATGCTGGATATGGTTTTCAGGGAGAACAACATCTTCTACCCAACGCTAAAAGTTCTGCTCAGCGAGGGAGAGTGGAGGGCAATAAGGGAGCAGGAAGAGATAATAGGTTACTACAAGCTCAAGCCAGCAGAATGGAAGAGCGATGCCAAGCCCGTGCATCCTTACGAGATAGACACTACCATAACCGCAGAGCAGCTTATCAGCCTGCCAGAAGAGGTGCAAAACTTGCTGAAGGGACAGCTCTTGAAGCCCGACAGTTATGAGGTAGTGAGGGAGGATGACTTAAGGCTTGATGAGGGATATCTCTCTCAGAGAGAAATTAACGCCATTTTCAAAGCTCTGCCCTTTGACATAACCTTCGTTGACAGCAATGACAGGGTCAGGTTTTTCTCAGGGAGCGACAGGATATTCGCAAGAACACCTTCCGTCATCGGGAGGAGAGTTCATTTATGCCACCCGCCGAGGAGCGTGCACATTGTTGATAAAATACTGAAGGCCTTCAGAAACGGGGAGAGGGATTTTGCTGAGTTCTGGATAAACATGGGTGGGAGAATTATACACATAAGATACTTCGCCGTGAGGGATGAGGGGGAGTACCTTGGCACGGTGGAGGTTGTTCAGGATGTGACGGAGATAAAAAGGCTTGAGGGCGAGAAGAGGCTGCTGGGGTGGAAGTAGAAGATGAAAGAAAGAGTTCCTCCCGGTCAGAGGGTTTTTGACAAACTCCCGGTGCTGCAATACAGGGGCATCCCGCACATCGACATTGAGGAGTGGAGATTTAGGGTTTACGGGCTGGTTTCAAGGGAGCTTACCTTTACCTACGAGGAGATGCTCGAACTCCCGCAGAAGGAGTTTAGGTGTGATGTTCACTGCGTAACGGGCTGGAGCAAGCTCGACTCCGTTTGGGAAGGTTTTGAAGCCTCTGAGATTATAAAGCTTTCAAAGCCCCTTGAAAACGCCCGATACGTGATGGTTCATTCAGCAGACGGCTACACAACCAACCTCTCCATAGAGGACTTCTCGAAGGGATTTTTCGCCATCAAAATGGATGGAAAGCCCTTATCTCTCGAGCACGGCTACCCGCTCCGCTTGGTTGTGCCACACCTCTACTTCTGGAAGAGCGCCAAGTGGGTTACGGCAGTGGAGTTTATGGCGGAAGAGAGGCTGGGATTCTGGGAGAGCAGGGGTTACCATATCAGGGGTGACCCGTGGAAGGAGGAGAGGTACAGCAGGACCTAAAATCTTAGGGAGAATCCTTATCCCCCCAAGTCTTAACTCACCTCCATGAGGCTTTTGCCAAAAATGGGGGGCGTGATAAGCATCTGGTTAACCTCAACGCTCCTGGCGATGAAATACCTCACACCTCTTAATTTAGCAATAGCGCTGCTTTCCCTGCTGTCAGTAAACCCGCTCATGTATATGAAGAAAGATTTTTCACTCGTTTTTCCAATTCTCCTTTCAGCGTTGGCAGCATACATCCTCTACCTTAACCCCACTACCATCTACTTCCTCCTCGCTTACTCGATCCTCTTCATAGCGCTCAAATTCGTGAATGAGTGGAGAATTGAGACGAAAATCGGTGCCTTCGCTCTCACCTTCCCCTTTCCGATGATGGCCTTGGCTTACGGGGCGGGCCTGATGGAAATATTGGCACCATTAACCCTCTTGTTCTCTCTAACAGCCTTCAACCTTTTTCTTGCTGACTCAAGAATTTACGGCAGAGTTTCGGCAAAGAACTACCTCGCGATTATACCCCTCGCCCTTATTTTCTACATCCTCTCCCATCCAGTCCTTGCGGCAGCTGTGACAGCAGCGGCGATAGTTGTAACGGTAAAAGCAAACAGCATTAGTGTTAGGAGCTTCGGATTTTCACTGCTTTTTCTGAATCTGCTCTTCGTCGTCGGGTTTTTAGCTCTGGACTTTGCTGGGCTTCTCTAAAAATTTTCTAAAAGCCCTTGCGAAGGTCGCATAAATTTCTGATTTCTCCTCAACACACTTAGCAAATTCTAAAAACCAGTCTCTAAAATCGGAGAGAAGCTCTGGATTCATTGAAAGAAACTCAAGCTCGACTGATATGTGGTCTGGTGGTTCAGACTCGTAAACGTAGTTAAGACCGTATTTCGAGTATAGCTCAGCTGCTCTGAGGGATGCTTTTCCGTAAACGCTCCCCTCCTCGAAGTAGGATTGGTATGGAGGGCACGGAACTGAGGGGTGTGAGGAAATAAAAAGAGAAGTGTATTCAACCTGAAGTGCTTCAATGTCAACCTGTTTCAAAGTTTGAGCAATCTCTGTAAGGCCAATGCCCTCTGCAAGCGCTATGGCTTTTCCGAGCTTGTCCTCATCAGGATAGGAAAAAATCAGCGAGAAAAGCTTAAGATGCTCTCTCATGCCTTCTCACCCACATCTTTGAGAGGAAGAGCCTTAAGCAGAGTCAGCAGGACCAAACTCAGTACGGCAACAATTCCGACCGTTACTGCAATTTCAACTGCAGACGGTGAGTAGCTCCAGTAATCCACGAAAACAGGCTGAGGGCTGAACAGGTCACCCCTCACCTCTCCTACAGCGATAGGATACTGCCATCCCTCGATGCTGAAGGCAAAGACGTTGTAGGCAGGAGGCATCAGTAGAAATCTGTGGAGGAGGACACCCACGTTGACAGACACGCTACCAATAATTAGCCTTGCACGGGTCGTCGCCTTGGCCAGCACGATGGCTGAGAAGAGGATAAACAGAACTTCGAGGAAGTGTATGTGGAGGTAATCTCTGAAGACAATAGCCAGAGCCTCGTATTCCAGCCCTTCTCCCCACCAGTATCTGACGAGGAAGTCGTTGTAGTACATGAAAAGGAGAGCAGCGGATGATGCTGCAGAAATCTTGCCGAGAAGTCTGTAGGCATTTTTAAGCCTATCTTCATAACCATAAACGAAGAGGGATGCAAGTATTACAACGGCAGGCCCTGTGGCGATTGCAGCTGCGATGAAAGTTGGGGCGAGCAGCCCGCCATACCACCACGGCCTCGAAAGTTGCGTTGCGAGAACCCAAGCCGTCACGGTGTGGATGAGTATGGCGAAGGGGAGGGCTATCGGAGCAAGAACTTTCGCATACTTCTCGGACTTTTGCCTTAAAGACTCTAAATCAGTCGCATCTTTCTTTAGAAAACCTAAGACTCCCCTCTCAGCAATTCTCGGCATCAGAAGAACGTAGGTGTAAATGGCCGAAAGGAAAGCGTAGGTTGAGAGTACTATCAGGTCCCAGGGTAGAAGAGATGAGAAGTTGGGGTAAAGAAACATGTTCAGTATTCTGTCCACCCTACCGAGGTCGGGTAGAACCATAACCATCGCACCGACAGCGAAGATGAAGGCAGTCGTTGATGCCACTGGCGCTATGGGCTTGAATTCTCTTGCCCCGAAGATGTATATCGCAGATGACACAACAAGACCACCAGCAGCCGTTCCGACAAAAAATGCCCACATCGCAATGTAGAGCCCCCAGCTAAAGGGATTCCGCATGTTCGTTACTATCAATCCTTCCTGAAGCTGATACAGCCATGCTGCCATTCCCAGTGCTGCTAAGGCAACCAGAACCGCAACTAAAGCTTTAAACTTCACAATTTCACCTCCAGTTCTGGAGAATACCTAACTTCTCCTCTTTCAGCCCTTTTCATAGGTAAAAGGTAGAACACCTTTGGCTCCGTCCCCAAATCTTCCAGCAATCTCGTGTGTGCCCCGTCCCTCAACACCTTTGAAATCTCACTGTTAGGGTCATCGAGGTCTCCGAAAATCCTCGCATTCCCTGGACAGCCTCTAACACATGCGGGCTTTAGACCTTTGTCAATATACTGCACACAGAATGTGCACTTTTCAACCACTCCTCTTGGTCTCTTGGGCGTGTAAACCAGCCTTCCGTCTTTGGTTCTGTGATCAATGGGATATCCGTGCCTGTATCCTTCTACGTACTCACCTTCAAATCCTGCCGCCTTGAAACCTTTCTCTACCGCCTTATCCTTATCTTCCCAGTTAAACTGCCTCACACCATAAGGGCAGGCAGTCATGCAGTACCTGCAGCCAATGCACCTCTCAAAGTCCACCAGCACAACCCCGTCCTCTCTTTTCCACGTTGCACCGACGGGGCATACCTTAACGCAGGGTGGATTATCGCAATGCATGCAGGGGACTGGGAGGTAAAGTTCAGTCAGATTGGGGTAATCTCCCGACGGAGTTTGATGTTCTTTGCTCCCTACGGTCTCAACTCTGTGCCACCAAGTGCCCGGCGGGAGAGAGTTGTGAATTTTGCAAATAACAGCGCAGCTTCTGCAGCCTATACATCTGTTCAGGTCTATAACCATTCCATACCTCACCATGCACCTACACCTCCACCTTCCTTACTGCACACGCAACCTCATTCCACGCTGTAGTGGGTTCCCAGATGCCGGGGACGAAGTAGACAATATGGGTTGGTTTAATCCAGGGGAAGGTCAGGCTGTTGTAGGATGTTCCTCTCAAATATCTGCTCCACCAGCCCTGCTCGAATATGATTACCGAGGGATGCAGTCCCTCATCCAGTACGGCATAGCCGTATACCCTGCCCCTGTCGTTGTAAACCTCTACAAGGTCTCCCTCAGCAATTCCGTTCTCCTTTGCTGTTATAGGATGCAACCAAACTCTCGGCCTGAAGTCCTGAAGCTCAAGCATCGTTATGTTGTTGCTGTGGGTGGAGTGAACTCTGTAGAGCGCGTTTCTGGTGATGTAAAAGTACCTGTATTTCCTCTTCGCTTCGGGATTCAGCCTGTACTCAGTATCAACAAACGGGTCTTTGTGAACTGGCAGAGTTTCCCCAAGGTCTATGAAAACGTCCTCCTCTTTGTAAAACTCAATTCTTCCACTTTTCACAAATCTCGCCGTTTTTTGAAGTGGAACAGGATAGGACTGGGGTGGGAAAGGCTTTTTAAGGTTTATCTGCTCCCAGAATGGAATCTGTCTTTTATTAGGGGTTGGCAGGTTCAATCTCACAGGTCCTTTTAGCAGTTTTTCAAGAGTTATCCCTTCCACAAGCTCGCCACCAGTCTTGAGCATGAGCTCGACAGCTTTCAGGGAGGCCTTATGTGCAATATTCCTTGCCAACCTGAAACTCCACGTCCCATCCTTTCTCGCCCTCTCCTCCTCATCGAAAAGCTCTGGATCAGGATAGAACTCAGAAATGCTGGATTTGAGCTCTTCATCGTTCCACTTCTGGACGAGTCTTTTGGCCAGCTCCTTGAAAATCCATATTTCTGGCATGCATTCGAAAAGTGGCTCGATCGCAGGCTGCTGGAGCTGGACGTAGGGATGGAGAATCGTTGCTGTTAGCTCGTACTTCTCGTACCATGCGACACCGGGCAACACCACATCTGCCCACTTGCATGAGGTCGTCATCTGGAAGTCTATCGCAACTATGAGTTCCAAGTCTCCATTCTCGGCGTATTCAATCATCCTGTTAGCCATGTTGTGCTGGTCGAAGGGATTGTTCCAGCCGAAGAGGAAAGCTTTAACATCGTTCTTAGGATAGGGGGTTTCTCTGTTGTATTTTTTGAACTCCTCGCTTTGCCTGTATTCCTTGTTCATCCAGAGGAGGTAGGTTACCCATTTATTCTTCCTACCCTTGAAGCTCCACCATGCTCCAAGAGGCCAGCGAATCTTGAACTGTCCAGCATATGTGGATATTCCTGCGCCACTCTTTCCGAGATTTCCTGTTAATGCAACAATCAGCGCCAGAGCCCTTCCCTTCAGGTCACCGTGGTACCACTGGTAATTACTCGCACCGTAGATGATGTGCAAAGGCTTTACGGTTGCCATTTCAAATGCAAGTCTTTTGATCATATCCACGTACTCGCCCTTATTTCTGTTTGGAGGAGTAATAATCTCAGCAACTTTTTCGGGGGTGTACTTCTGAACCTCCTCCTTTAGAAGCTGGAAAACCGGTTTTACCTTCACCCTTTTTCCGTCAACAAGCTCTACCTCAAATTCTCCTTCTATCGCAGGCTCAAAATCCCTCTCAAGGGTTTCTGGATTCACCGGCTTGAATCCCTCGTTGACGTCGTAAACGACGAACACATCTCTGTATTCTGGAACGTTTAGTTTTCCAGCAATCTCCTCAAGTTCCTTTACTTCCTTCGCCATCAGCCTTTTCTGGGTGTCCATTCTCACCAGCAGCGGCATGTCGGTGTATGTTTTGATGAATTCCTCGTCATAGAGTCTGTTTTCAATTATCTCTCTCGCTATTGCCAGCGCGAAAGCTGAGTCGGTTGAAGGATTTATCTGCACCCATTCATCAGCCTTAGCTGCTGTGGGGCTGAAGTTCGGGTCCACTACAACAACCTTCGCCCCCCTCTCCGCAGCGATGTTTACGAACTTTGCATCTGGAAGGCGGGTGACCATTATATTGGAGCCGAAAATGGCTATATACTTCGAGTTGGTCCATTCAAGGGACTCGAACTCCTCCGTTTGAACTCCGAAGGTTTGTGACCAGAAGGCTGGCAGGTCTCCATTCATCGTATAGCCGTGCAAAGCACTCCATCCGAACATGGATGCGAGTCTCATCATAGCCCCTTTGTGAACGTAGCCAGTCCCTGGAACCTGAATCGAAATTGCCACCGATTCCGGACCGTGTCGCTTCATTATGTCAGCCAGCCTGTCTGCAACGTAATCCAAAGCCTCATCCCAGCTCACAGCTTTGAATTTCCCCTCTCCTCTTTTTCCCACCCTGATTAACGGCCTTTTCAACCTGTCCGGACCGTAAATCAAGTTCATCATTGACTGTCCCCTGAGACATCCCCTTGGGTTATATTCAGGCTCAGGATAATCTGCTGCCTGAGTGAGTGTCTCGATTCTGCCGTTGTAAACAAGCGCATCAAAACCGCATGCTCCCGTGCAGTTTGGTGAGCAAACCGACCTCACAGTTTTGATTTCGCCTGCATTTTGCTGCACTCCACGACTTTTCTGGAAGTAGCCAAGACCTAAACCGGAAGCAAAAGCAGTCGCTGCAGAGAGCTTGATAAAGTCTCTCCTGCTTACCTTCATAAATAGTGTCTTTTTGGCAAGGTCATAAGGTTTTTCCCTAAAATATTAGGAAAAATTGCTACTCAAAATACCCCTTTCCAGCACACATAAAGCAAACCATCCTTCCATCAACCTCAGCGACGTAATCAGATGGCTGAAGCTCCCCGCATTTCTCACATTCAACTATTGGCTCCTTTGTCCCACCCACAGGTATCGTCAGCCTTATTTCTCTAACCTCAAAGTATTCAGGCTCAAGGTTCAGAAACTCCTCAGCCAGCCTTTTCTCCTCCTCTTTGTTCAGCTTTCCAAGCCTGTAGAGGAATTTCTTTATCAGCTCAGACTTCTTGGCCGCCTCTTTCTTAATCGTCACCCTATAGCCTTCTCTGGTGTCAAACCTCACAATCGCCAAAGCGAGCTTTCCGTAGTCCTTCACAATCAAATTCCTGTTGCCGGGTGTGGTTCCTGCAACGACCTGCAGAGCATCGGGCAGGCACATTGCTGTCTCGGCAATCCCAACAAGCCCCTTCCCTCTGAAGTTCACACCAAGCTTTTCGTATGCAATTTGGGCCATCTTTATGCCCAGAGCCACTCCGGGGCTGAGGTGGCTGTGAAGCTTTGCCGCAAACTCAAGCATCTCGTTTCTGTCCATGGACTCTTAAAAACTCATTAGCTTTAAATTATTTTTGAACGGTGTTAAGTTGCCTAATTCGATTATTTTTAATCATGTAAAAACACCGTTAAATTTAAATACAGCGTTTGGTTTGAAAAATCATGGAAATTGTGTATTGGGAAGAGCTGGGAAAGAGACTGGGAAGTTTCGAGGTGAAGAAGGATAAGGTCAGCTACAGGATTGCTCCCTTCACGCAGTGGAAGGTTCTCGTCGCAGATGAGAGGCGTGAGGTTGAGAAGGGGAAGCCTGAGCTTATAAGGCTGAGAGTGGTCAGGATTCCTCAGAACACAATCGTTGCTCCGCTCTCAATCGCCCCCCATGCGACGGGCACAACAGTTGACGTTGTTGAGGAAAAGCCGAGCAGAGTTGAGGAGGAGAAGAAGATAACTCACGCAGTCTTCCTGCCCGCTGAAGATGGAGTTGTGGAGGAAGGAGATATCGTTGGCATACTGAAGGTTTTCTTTGTCAGAACCGGGGCAATTGGAAAGAGACTGGGATTCAAGGCTGGAGACATAAGGATAAGGGAGGAGACAGTTCAGGCGAACCTGACGTGGAAGGAAGATGGAGAGATAAGGAGGGAGAGAATAAAGACGAGGTTTTTCGGCTACTTCAGGAGCCATGTTGCCGAGTGGGAGCCGGTGATAGCTGCAGAATCTGTTGATGTTGAGAGGGGTGAGGTTGCGAGAATAAAGATAAAGGAGATAACGCTGCCTGAATACACCGTCATAACGCCTCTCTTCATCAGGAGGCATGCCTTGGGCTCTTTAATTGATGTTGTTCAGCAGGGAAAGAGGAGGAAGGTTGAGGAGAAGAAGAGAATTGGCGAGGCAATTTTCCTGCCCGCAAGAAGCGGGAGAGTTGAGAAGGGAGACCTGCTGGGTGTGATTAATGTTTACTACATAGCAACAGAGAACTTCAGCGTTGGCAGAAGGGAAAAGGATGAGGTTCTTGCAAAGGTTGTTGATGAGAGGGGAAGAAAGGAGTTCAGAATCAAGCCCTTCGCCTACAGGAGGAAGACCATAGCGAGATGGGAGCCCATTGTTGCGGCAGAGAACCGAAAGGTCAGGAAGGGGGAGGTTGAGGAAATTGCGATAGAACCAATTAGCCTTGAGGAGAACACCATTGTCTATCCCCTCTACGTGATGAGAAACGCCTTTGGAAGTGTGGTTGATGTTGTTGAGGAAAGGCCGAGAAGAGTCGAGGAAAGAAGGGAGATTATAAAGGCAGTCTTCCTGCCAGTCTTCGACGGAGAAATAAGGAAGGGGCAGCTGCTTGGAGTTATGAACGTTTATAGCATTGAGGTTCAGCCCTACGAGGTGATATGGCGGTGGCTTGAGGAGTGGCAGGGAGAGTTCAGGAGATTGTTTGCAGAGGTGGTTGGATGAGGGCGGTTGTGGTTCTCAGGGATGAAATAGAGCCAAGCTTTGATGCAGAGGAGATACATCTGCTGGTTCTGGAGAATGGCACAGGGGGAAGGGCGATTTCAGAGAAGGGAGAAATGAGGGCGATGGCCAGAGACAAGATTAGGGCGATAAGGAGAGCAGAGAAGCTCTTTGAAAGATTTGAAGAATTCTACAACGTTTCGGGGCTGAGCATAGCCTTCGACAGATTTGAGGATGAGCTAATCCACACTGTTGAGTCGCTGGGAGCAGAGGTTGTTTACTTCTTCACCTCAATGCCCCTGCCTGAAAGGCTGCTGTCTGAAAATGTCACTCTGGTTTTTCCGAGGGGAGGGCTTAGCTTCAACAAGGCTCTTTACGTCCACTCCTCCAGCACACCAGACACTGCATGGCTTGAAAGGGCAAAGGAGCTTTTCATTCTGGCAATAGTCCAGCCAACGATGCCTCCTGAAGCGTCATCGAGGAAGTTCAGGGAGGAGTTTGAGAGGATGGAGAGGGAAACAGAGGAGCTCTCATCTCAGCTTAAGGCTGAAAGAGCTGTTATCAGAGGAAACATAGTTGAAGATACGCTGAGGTATTCAGAAAAGCACGGTGCAGACACCATATTCCTCAACAGGGGGCTTGGGAAGGAGAACATTGAAAAGATTGTGGAAAGGGCGAAGGCAAGTGTTGTGGTCGTTTAATTTTTTATTTCATGCAGTCTTCGTTTTAACGAGCTTAACCAGCCCTTCAACCTCATCCAAAAACCAGCACTCGAATTCAGGTCTTTTGACAGCCCTTGCTATATCTTCTTCCAGCTTAAGAACTTTTGAGACCTCCAACCATTTTTCCCTTCTGTAAGCTATGATTTCTCCGTCATCAAAGGCTTCAAGAGCTTTTTCGGTCTCCTCCTCACTTCTGAACTTTAAGCTTGTGTATATGGCCACTCTATCCGAAACGTCACCTCTGAAGACGTAAACGCTGACGATTTTGCCGTTGATATAGCCCATGAAGTGGTCAGTGGCTTTATCAAACCCCATGGACATGAACTTCTTTTTGACGTGTTCGGGGAGGTCGTCAGTCAAACATCCACAAAGGGCCTTCAGCTTCCCTGTCACAAGCTCCCTTTCGAATCTTCTGAAGAGTTCAGCTGGAAAGCCCACCACGACCTCCTCGCTGCTGTAACCTCCGAGAACCCTCGCCCCCTCGCACAGAAAGGAGACGTTGGGCTCCCCCTCTTTGATAACATCCGCCGTTGCCTCACCGCAAACCGCTCTGCTACCGCTAAACCTTGCTACCAGTAAATCTCCAAAAACCTGCCTGAAAGCTCTTGAAATCTCCATCACCTTTTCGGGGGTAGCTATGACCAGCACGACATCGTAATCTCCCTTTTCATTGTAGGGCTCGATGAGGATGCCCTGAGCCTCAAATCCCTTCAGAGGCTCAAGAAAAAGGGAAACCTCTGCTCCAGCACAGTTGAAGGCCTTTGCAATTACCCTCCTGTTTGTCGCCTCTCTCACTGCGGAGCAGAACCTGTCCATGACTTCTCCATCCTCGGTTTCAAGCAGCTTCACTCCAACAGGGCTGTATCTGAGCTGAAAATACCTCCTGAAGCTCAATCTTCCACCTCCAGGCCATATTTCTCGGCAATCTCCTTGAAGGCCTCAGCAACCCTCTCAACCTCCTCCCAGCTCAGGCCGTAAACGTTGAGCTTAACGTTCCTCGTCATTCCCGGCTGCACACCAAAAATTCCCCTCTCCTTAAGCTCGTGATAGAGGAAGTATCCCTTCCGCCTGTGCTTTTTAGCTATTAAGTTAAAGGACGGAGTTTCGAAGTTCATGAGCGTGTGGTTCTTCGGCCTCTCCCCCAGAAGCATAACACCCTCAATCTTTTCCATCTCCTCAACAAACCACCTTGCCTTCTCAACCTCCTCCTTCCATCTCTTCACCCTCTCCTTTACTACTGGAAAGGAGGCCATAAGGGTTACAAGGGGAAGGCCGTAAACTGGAGAGCAGCCGAAAAGGGCAACCTCCTTCTTGGTGAAAGCCCTGCCGCTCCAGTTTCCCCTCACTTCAGAAACCCTGAAAACCCTTTCAGCGAACTCAAAAGTTGTTGCGAGAATTCCGATGGGTGCTGTTGCGGCCCAGCTTTTGTGCCCGCTTGCAACAATAAAGTCGCATCCCGTTTCCCTTCCACTCACCTCCATAATCCCTGAGGTGTAGGCTGTGTTCAAAATAAGCGGAATCCCGTAATCCCTGCATATTTCCGCAACCTTCTTAGCATCTGCCAGATTCCCGTATTTGTAGTCGGCGTGGGTTAGCAGTGCAACGGCGGGATAATCTCCGGTCTCCTCCTTAACCTTCTCGAAAACATCCGTATAACTCTCAGCCTCTATCCTGAACTCAGGATAGCCCGTGTTGGGAACCTCGTAAACTCTCAGGCCATTGAGTTCTGCTGCAATGTAGGTAGTGTAGTGGGCGAGGGAGTCCACCACCAAAGCCCCCTTAAACCCGCTCATCGCCACGAACTTCGCATGCCTCGCCCCAGCGGTGAACCTCACTTCATCCATACCGAGAAACTCCGCAACCTCTTCCTTGAACCTCTTGACTGGCGGTTTGTCCAGCAGGTCAACTCTGCCCTCAAGGCAGATATCACACATGCTGTAGCCATCCCCCCACTCTAAAAGCACCTTCCTCGCCTCTTCAGTCAGAATTCCTCCTCTTTGAATGGGATGAACGTTAATCATTCCCTTTGATGGTCTCAGCAGTTCCATAGGCTTACTTAACATTGTTAAGTTTTTTAAGTTTTATCCCGAAGCAGTTTCCTTCCGATGTTCAGACAGTCCAAGTAAAAGTTTCCTGAGGGGGAAAATTCGAAATCAATTTCGGAGCACATGCAGACGCACGCCGGATTCTTTGTAAACCTGAACTCCTCAAGCAGGTTGAAATCCGGCATTGGAATGACAAGGGGATAGAAGCCAATAACTTCCTTGCACCTCCTGAAACCCTCGGCAGCAGGGATATAAATTGCCTCATCTGCGAGCTCAAAGACCGCCTCAATCTGGGCGTAGGAGGGGGCGAAAATTCCCGGGATGAAGAGGTAAAGCTGGCTGTAGTATGTTTTTGCTGAAGGAAAAACTTTCTTCTCTGCGCTGAGGTCTTCCAGCTCTTTAAAGCTGATTTGGTGGGAGTTGCGTTTGTAGGTCTCTCCGTCGTATCCAAGCTTTTCCCTTAGCAGCCTGCCATTCTTCTCTCTCAGAACAAAGAGGGTGTCGAAGATTCTGCCGAAGCTCTCACGATTTAGGTGCAAAAGGGAGTGATGAACGAAGTCGGCGAGAAAATCGGAAATATCTGTCGTGCGGTTTTTTATCCCTGACCTTTCGGCGATACTGGCGTGGAGATTGAAGGCTGGCTCGTCGCTGCCACAAAGCTTTATGTCCGCAATGCACTGCCTTTCGACGAAGTCTTCAGCAACTAAGTACTTTCTCACCTCCCATCCCCTTTTCCTTCTTGCAAACTTTGGCATCACAAGGCTGTACTTGAATGGATTTCTGGTCGTGAAGCCGTCACACAGATACGTGAGGTCAAAACGATCAAGGTCGTATGATCTGCAGAGAACCTCGGCAACGATATTTTCGAAGTGTAAGCCAAAAAACTGCCTCCACATACCCCCTCCACTGAAATCAAAGCTGTAATCGTCAACGTCAAAGCCAAAGGTTTTCAAAAAATAGCTCCGCGCCCTGTAACCACACCTCTCCCTCGCTCTGTACTCCTTCCTCAGGTCATCATAGCTGTTAACGTAGGGCAGAGAAAAATCAAACGAAGATGAAGTTGTCACCGCCAAGAACCTCTGTCAGCCCGCCGACCTTGTCCACCCATTCCGGTAGCTCATCCTCTCTGAGACCGAAAAGCTCCATGCTGCCGGAGCACGCAATGATTCGCATCCGTCCGAACGACTTTCCGAGATTCACAAGTTGCTCCAGCTCTCTCAAAATACCTCTTTTGATGCCGCTCTCAATTGCCTGTCTTTCCTCATCTCCATCGAAAACCTTCTCTCCTCTGCATATATTTCTCAGAGCCCAGTAGGTGAGAAAAACCTGCACTTCCTCGCCCATTGATGCGAGAACCGATGCTATGCTGAATGCATGGTAAATTCTGTCCCACTGTCCGCTGTGGACTATGATTCCGTTAATTCTGTCAGACATAATGAACACTGTTAATTTCTGAATAAAAGCTTTATCAGAGCAACCTTCTCGTTCCGCTCTTCAACTGCTCCTGCCTTCTCATCCACCCCGCCTTCCACTTCTGGTAGCAGCCTCTGCTGCAGAAGGTTACAGGGTGGTCAACGCAGCAGGTTTTGACAACAATCGGGTCCCTTGCGATTTTACCGCAGACATCACAGCGATGCTTTGCCGCACTTTTGTCCAGCTCAAACGG